>Ga0209499_1000309_pt1 | contig 36383 bp, 33 predicted proteins | sample C_130208_EF_Meta_FD_187306 | JGI IMG/M metagenome (GOLD analysis project Ga0209499, IMG submission 187306) | Freshwater microbial communities from Lake Croche, Canada to study carbon cycling - C_130208_EF_MetaG (SPAdes) (version 2) | ecosystem: Environmental > Aquatic > Freshwater > Lake... | reverse complement strand
CAAACTATCATCGCGTAAATCCATTCCTAATATTTCCATAATAGCTTTAAAGTGAGGTGCAATTGCCGCTATTTTTTCTTCATCAGATGTATCAAAAGCATCAGCACGCATGGGAGTTTCAACCGAACTCGCTTTATGCTCATCGCCCATTTCTTCTAGCAATAAATTACTTAAATCGATGTGTTCTTCATTAAGCGGGATAGTCGACAAAGTTTCTTTCTGTTTCATACAACCTAATTTTTAATTCTAAATCTTTATTGATACGTGGTCTCATTAAATTATAAATAACTATCGCAATGTTTTCAGCAGTAGGATTTAAATTTTTAAAAGCGTCGGTATCTAAGTTTAAATTTTTGTGATCAAATCTAGATATAATTTCTTCTTTAACTATGGTACTTAGCTCTTTGGTGTTCACCACAAAACCTGTTTGCGCATCTGGCACACCATTTACTTGCACCACCAGTTCATAATTATGCCCGTGGTAATTTGGATTGGAACAGGGCCCAAAAATAGTTGTATTTTTTTCGGTTGTCCAGTCGGCACAATACAACCTGTGGGCGGCATTAAAATGCTCTTTTCTAAATACCGCTACTTTATGTTCCATATTTCCAAATTTAAGAGGACAAAGTTACAATATTATAACGCGATTAGGCTTCTATTGTTTACTCTTTTAAATAAAAAGCTAAACATTTAAAGAATTTATCCTTTTTCGATACATTTTTAGTAGAAAAATAGAAGCCATTTCTACCCAAAATATTCAACAAAAATTCGAGGAGTCTCGTATAATTTAATACTATGCAATTGAACTTCATTGGGGATATTGGGCTGCAATTGATTCCATATGGCAATGACCAAGTTTTCAGTGCTACACATTTGTCCTTGCATAAAAGGGACATCTACATTTAAATTTTTATGGTCTAAATGATCTATCACTTGCTTCTTAATTATTTGACTTAGTTTTTTTACATCAAATAAAAATCCAGTTTCGGGATTAGGATTCCCTTTAACGGTTACAAAGAGTTCATAATTATGTCCATGCCAATTTTCATTTGCGCAAGCCCCAAATACTTCTTCGTTTTTTTCCTTACTCCAACTGGGGTTGGCCAATTTATGTGCTGCATTAAAATGTTCTGCCCGTGTTAAATACACCATGTCGCCAATATTTTTGTAAAGATATAAATTTGAGGGGCAAGTTCACCATTTTTCACAGGCCTTTCCCGACCTTTGTACTATGCGTGTGATTATAACTGCGGCGACCAACGGGGAATGGATGCCTACTTTTCAAAAAATTAACCCTGCTTTTACGACCAACAACAAACGTTTTTCGGTTGGCTTTCACGAATCAGGTATTGGCTTATTGGCAAGTAGTGTTTCTTTAATGAAAATGTTTGTCCAAGAAACCCCTAGCCTTATAATTCAAGTGGGCATTTGCGGTTGTTTTGATAAAAAAATAGCATTGGGTAAAGTATTTGCCTTGAAAGATGATTTTGTGGGAGATATAGGAGTAGTGGAAAATAAAGTTTGGAAAGATTTATATGATTTAAAATTAGACCAACCCAATGATGCACCTTATGAAAAAAAATCATTGCCCAATCCTTGGCTTAAGCAATACAATGTTTTAAACCTTCCCACTAAAAAAGGAGTTACTGTAAATACCATAAGTACAGATAAAAATAAAATTGGTTTATACAGTTCACGTTACAAAGCATCTTTGGAATCGATGGAAGGTGCTGCTTTACATTATATTGGTCGTGATTTAAATATTCCATTTATTCAACTTCGTGCAGTGTCTAATTATGTCGGTGAAAGAAATAAAGCCAAATGGAAAATGGTTGAAGCCATTTATAATTTAAATGAAACGCTTTTACAATACCTAGACACACTTTGTAAATTGCCCAACCATGACTGAGTTTGAAATTGGTTTTTCCCCTTGTCCTAATGATACCTTTATTTTTGATGCAATAATAAATCATAAAATAGATACCAAAGGTTATACATTTAAAGTGCATTTAGAAGATGTACAAACTTTAAATGAATGGGCCTTAGCAAGCATGCTGCCTTTTTCAAAAATTAGTTATGGTGTTTGGCCCTTAGTCAAAAATAAATATGGGTTATTAAATAGCGGTGGTGCCCTAGGTAAAGGAGTGGGACCCTTGTTAATTTACAAGGAAGATGACAATAAACCAGAAGGCAAGCCCAATGCAAATTTGATGCGTGTGGCCATTCCTGGAATGAACACCACAGCTCATTTACTTTTTAGTTTGGCTTTCCCAAATGTTTCAAACAAAACTTTTTTAGCATTCAATAACATCGAGGAAGCAGTGTTAACTGGTAAAGTGGACGCAGGGGTAATTATTCACGAAAATCGTTTTACCTATGCCGCTAAAGGACTAAGCAAATGGATGGACCTCGGTACTTATTTTGAAGCAACTTTTAATGCCCCAATTCCACTTGGTGGAATTATCGCGCGCAATGATATTAACCCCACTGATATTGCTAATATAGACGCTTTAATCAAGCAGAGTGTTGAATATGCTTTTGCCAATAGCTATGAGAATTTGCCTGATTTTATAAAACTTCATGCACAAGAAATGTCAGAAGAAGTTATGCGCCAACACATTGATTTATACGTGAACGATTTTAGTATTGATATGACTGACACAGGAAGAAAAGCAATTGAACAACTAGAAAAAACATTTGCTACTTTAAATGCATAGTAATTATTGCTCCTTTAAGGCTTTGGCATAAGCAGCAAGCACCCGCTCACGAGCTACTTCATGCACTACAATGGGATGCGGATAAGTTATACTATCAAAATCGGGTACCCAATGTTTGATGTATTTTAATTCTTTGTCAAATTTTTCTGTTTGTAATCTTGGATTAAATACTCTGAAATATGGCGCTGCATCACATCCACTTCCGCTGGCCCATTGCCAACCACCGTTGTTAGCGGCTAAATCAAAGTCCAATAATTTTTGTGCAAAATAAGCTTCCCCCCAACGCCAGTCAATTAATAAATGCTTCGTTAAAAAACTAGCAACGATCATTCTTACTCTATTGTGCATAAAACCAGTCGTATTTAATTCTCGCATACCTGCATCTACAATGGGATACCCTGTGCGCCCTTCACACCAGGCTTCAAATTCTTTTTTATTATTTCTCCATTCAATAAAATCATATTTAGGTTTGAATGATTTCCCTTCAGCTACTTGTGGGAAATGCCATAAAATCATATGGTAAAAATCACGCCAAATTAATTCATTGAAAAAAGTCGCATTTAAACTTTGAGTTTCTAAAGCCAATATTCTTGGAGAAATAGTTCCAAAACGCAAATGGACACTTAAATGGGTAGTGGCATTTAAAGCAGGGAAATTTCTTTGCGCTGTATAATTTTTTACCAACTTCGTATCCAACTGCATGGAAGGAATTAATAAGTCTGTTTTTTCAAAACCTATTTCCATTAAACTAGGCAATTTGAAAGGTTTAGTATCTAAAAAATAATCGAGCAGTTTTTCAGAGGGATATTTTTTGGGAATTTTACTAGCCCAAACCGTTCTCCATTTATTAGCATAAGGAGTATAAATAGTATATGGCTTACCATCGTCTTTAGTTACTTCGTCTTTTTCAAAAATAACTTGATCCTTAAAATGATGATAAGTCGCTTTATTTTTTAAAGTTATTTGTTCAATGGCTGTATCTCTTGCATTGGCCTTAGGACTATAATCATGATTGGTGTAAACCGACTTGATATTAAAATCAACAAAAAGCTGCTCAAAAATTTCTGTTGGTGTTCCAAATTGAACCCATAAAGACTTCCCTTTAGTCACCAAATCGTTTTGTAAACGAGTAAGGGTTTGATGAATAAAATCGACCCGCTTATCTGCCTTATATGCTGATTCACTTAAAATAGTTTTATCAAAAATGAAAATGGGTAAAACACTATGTCCGTCTAATTTAGCTTGATAAAGTGCATAATATAAGCCCGCATTATCCTGCCACCTTAAATCTCTTCTAAACCAAAAAATGGAAATAGTTTGTTTCATATTTGTTTAACAATTAAAAACTTAAATAGTTGACAATAATATTTAATTTTAGTAATGCAAATTAGCAAAATAATTGAAGCCTTAGAAAATTGGGCACCATTGGCCTGGCAAGAAAATTATGACAATGCAGGACTTATTGTTGGTCTTCCAGCTATGACTTGTACAGGAGTAATCTGTTCTCTGGATTGCACCGACGCAGTAATAGACGAAGCCATTGCAAAGGGTTGTAACTTAATAGTTAGCCACCACCCTATTGTTTTTAAAGGAATGAAGCAATTTAACAATGAAAATTATGTTTCAAGGGTCGTAATTAAAGCCATACAAAATAATATAGCACTTTACGCAATTCATACGAATTTAGATAGCTTGCTGGAAGGGGTGAATAAAACCCTTGCTGACAAGCTTCACTTAGAAAATAGAAGAATTTTAGTCCCAAAAATGAATTTTAAGGACCAGCATGGAGGTGAAATTGGATCGGGTTTAATTGGGGAACTTCCCCTAGAAACGGATGAAGCAGAATTTCTAAAATGGATCAAAGAAAAATTGAATTTGAAGGTTGTAAAACATACTAATTTTACAAAAAAACCATTGAAAACCATTGCTTTATGTGGTGGATCCGGTGGGTTTTTAATAAGCGATGCCAAAGCCCAAAAAGCCGACTGTTTTATTACTAGCGACCTTAAATACCATGACTTTTTTGAGGCCGATGGACAAATTTTATTGGTCGATATAGGTCATTGGGAAAGCGAACAATGGGTGGCTTCCCTAATTGTTGCTATTTTAAAGCTGAAATTCCCTACCTTTGCCGTCCTCGAATCCTTGGTAAATACACAACCTGTAACTTACCTTAAAGATTGAGGTTCACCTAATTAAGACCATCCAAATAAATTTTTAAATATGGCATCAGTCAAAGACTTTTCAGTAGAAGAAAAATTAGTAAATCTTTATAGACTTCAAAGAGTAGATAGTAGTATCGATGAAATTGAAATTCTTCGTGGTGAATTACCAATGGAAGTAAAAGATTTAGAAGATGAAGTGTTGGGGTTACAAAACAGACAAACAAGAATTGAAGAAGAAATTAATGGAATTACAGAATTTATCGAAGAAAAGAAAGCTGTAATCAAAGCAAGTGAAGAATTAATTGCTAAATATGAAAAGCAAAGCGATAATGTTAAAAACAATCGCGAGTTCGAAGCCATTAACAAAGAATTAGAAATGCAAGGCCTAGAGATTAAATTGGGCGAAAAACACATCCGGGATGCGAACGAAGAATTAGCTGAAAAAATTAAGGTCTTAGATGCTGCTAAAAAAACAATCGCTGTTAAAGAAGGCGTGTTGACACATAAAAAAAGTGAATTAGAGAAAATTATTGCTGATACAGAAATTGAAGAAAAAGAATTAAGAAAAAACAGTGAAGATGCCCGTGCGCATATTGACGAGCGTTTATTATACAGCTATGATCGTATTAGAAACAGTTACCATAATGGCTTAGCCGTGGTAACGGTAGAAAGAGATGCTTGCGGTGGTTGTTTTAATGCAATCCCTCCTCAACGTCAAAGTGAAATTCGTTTACATAAAAAAATTATTGTTTGCGAAAACTGTGGTCGTATCCTAGTGGAAGAAGATCTAGCCAGTGTTCCAGCTAAAAAATAATTAGAAAAAATACTATTAAAGGCTCTGAAGGCTCCGATAAATTCGGGGCCTTTTTTTTAAGACTTTCTTTAAGCTTAGGAAGGAGAAAAATTTGTAGGTTATTTAGGGGTAGCGTATATTGCAGTAATCGATGTTAACTAAATTAGAAATACAAAACTATATATTAATAGATCAATTATCCATTGATTTATCTAGCCAACTTTCCGTTATTACTGGAGAAACAGGGGCAGGTAAAAGTATCATCATGGGCGCTCTCGGACTTATTTTAGGCGACCGGGCCGACAGCACTGTTTGTAGAGATGCTTCAAAAAAGTGTTTTATCGAAGGCTTGTTTCAGCTTACAAATAAAAATAAATACACATCTTTTTTTAATGAACATGAAATTGAATTATCAAATGAACTTATTATAAGAAGAGAAATTAGTGCTCAAGGAAAATCCAGGGCTTTTATTAATGACACCCCGGTTACTCTTGCTATCTTAAAAGATTTAACAAGTAAATTGGTCGACTTACACCAGCAATTTGATACCCTTACCCTTGGCGATACCGAATTTCAAAGAACGGTAATAGATGCACTTGCCAATGTTCAAAAAGACTTGACTAACTATCAAAGTTCTTATACAGTGTGGAAAGAAAACGAAAAGAAATTACAGCAGTTGATAATCGAAAAAGAAAATTTTGAAAAAACCGAAAGCTATAAAAAACATTTACTGGAAGAATTGACTGAATTGAGTTTAAAAGAAAATGAGTTAGAGCAGCTTGAGCAAGAATTAAAATTTTTAGAGAATGCCTCCAGTATTAAAACCCAACTAGCCCATGGTATTTATTTGTTGGAAAGTTCAAGCAATCCAATCCTGCAAGAGTTAAAACAATTAGGGAATAATCTAGAAATTATTGTCAAATATCAACCCGAGTTTTCAAATTTATTAGACCGGCTCAAAGCTACCCAAATAGAACTTGTCGATATTGCTAGCGAATTAAATAACTGGCAGGATAAAATTGAATTTGACCAAAATAAAACTGAAAGTATTCAAGAACGACTTTCTTTAGGATACCACTTACAGAAAAAACATAAAGTACAAACAACCAATGAACTGCTTACTATTCAAAAACAGTTAGAACAAGATTTAACAGCGGTATTAAATTTAAATGATAGTATAGATTTACTTTCTAAAAAAGTCCTGGAGGCAGCAACCAAATCTAGTGAACTAGCCAACCTTTTATCAAGTAAAAGAGAAAAAGAGAAAACTCCTTTTACAACTAGCGTTATTAAACTATTGCATCAAGTAGGTATGCCAAATGCAGAAATAAAAGTGACCATGGACGAAGTGCCCTTAAATTTTTATGGGAAAGATAGAATTGATATTTTATTTGATGCAAACCATACCAATAAATTTGAACCTATAAAAAAAGTTGCGAGCGGCGGTGAACTAAGTCGTTTAATGCTTTGTATAAAATCTTTGGTTGCTAAATCGGTAGATTTACCTACTATGATTTTTGATGAGATTGATACTGGTATTTCAGGTGAACCAGCTAAACAAGTAGGTTTATTATTGCAAAGCTTAGGACAAGCTAGACAAGTTTTATGCATTACCCATCAACCTCAAATCGCCGCCAAAGGAAATGCGCATTTGTATGTTTACAAAGAACAAAAAGGAAATACTACACAAACTTATTTAAAGACATTAAATAAAACGGAGCGCGTTCAACACATTGCTCAAATGATTGGCGGTGACCCTCCTAGTAAATCAGCTTTAGACAACGCAAAAGAACTATTGACCTCCTAGTATTATTGGCTTCATTATTGTCTTTTATAAGATTTTATAATTATTTTTACAGCAATTAAATAAACCATAAAAAAATGGCGTACAATTTATTAAAAGGGAAAAGAGGAATTATTACAGGCGCTTTAGATAGCAATTCAATCGCTTGGAAAGTGGCTGAAAAAGCACACGAAGAAGGTGCCACTTTTGTGTTAACCAATGCTCCCATCGCCATGCGTATGGGAGAAATAAATGGATTGGCCGAAAAAACAAATTCTAAAATAGTTCCAGCCGATGCAACCAGCGTGGAAGAGCTAACCAACTTGTTTACTGAATCACAAGAAATTTTAGGAGGCAAAATTGACTTTGTTTTACATTCTATTGGTATGAGTGTAAATATTCGTAAAAAAATAGCTTACCCAGAATTAAACTATGACTATTATGCAAAGGGGGTCGATGTTTCAGCTATGAGCCTACATAAAATGTTAAGTGTTGCTTATAAAATGGATGCGTTGAATAACGAAGCCAGTGTGGTGGCTTTAACCTATGCCGCAGCACAAAGAACTTTCCCTTTTTATACCGACATGGCCGATATTAAAGCATTATTAGAATCTATTGCCCGCAGTTTTGGCTATCATTATGGCTTAAGAAATAAAGTGCGCGTGAATACAGTTTCTCAGTCCCCTACTAAAACTACAGCAGGTACTGGCATCAAGGGATTTGGCGACTTTTTTGATTATGCAGATGCCATTGCACCATTAGGAAATGCCACAGCTGAAGATTGCGCTAATTATTGTGTGACTTTATTTTCTGATTTAACTAAGATGGTTACCATGCAAAACTTATTCCATGATGGTGGTTATTCAACTACTGGCGTGAGTGATTTGATCATGAAAAAAGTTGGTATCACGGAAGGTTAAAAAATATACCCCCCATTAAAAAAAATATATGAGTAATAAAGAAATTAATCCAAAACTAGTAGAAGCCATTGGCTACCTAGGTTCACTACTAAGCTGTATCACTTTTGTGCCGCAAGTTTATTTATCTTGGAAATCACATAGTGTAGGAGATCTAAGTTTACTAATGGTATTGATAGTAAATTTTAGCTGTATTGTTTGGTTGGTTTATGCTTATTTAATTAATAGCCGACCTGTACTTATTGCAAACACCATTGTATTAATTCTGAGTTTAATGTTATTGTATTTTAAATTGACTTTCTAAGAATTTATATTCTATAAAAATTGTAAGAATTAGTAATAACTAAGGGGCTTAACAAATTTAGCCCCTTAATTATTTTTACACTAAATAATTTAAATATATATTAGGCTAGCAAAGCTTCGTAATGTGTTGGTTACACCTCCCTATTTTATAAAAATTCCATCATTTTAATTACAAAAAGTGTAAACGTAGTATACACTTTTTGTAATATTCTTCATCATAATGGATTAAATAGGGAGGCGCTAGCTTTCTGCGAAAGCGCCTCCCTATCTTAAATAAATATTGGGCTAGCAAAGCTTCGTAATGTGTTGGTTACACCTCCCTATTTAATAAAAATTCTATTAATTTAATTAAAAAAAGTGTAAACATAGTATACACTTTTTTTAATATTCTTCATCATAATGGATTAAATAGGGAGGCGCTAGCTTTCTGCGAAAGCGCCTCCCTATTTAATACTCGTCTTCATTAAACATAAAATCATCATGACTTGGGTAATCGGGCCAAATATCTTCAATACTCTCATACACCTCACCTTCGTCTTCAAGCTCTTGTAAGTTCTCTACAACTTCAACAGGTGCACCACTTCTTATGGTGTAATCAATCAATTCATCTTTGGTAGCTGGCCATGGAGCTTCTTCTAAAAAGCTGGCTAATTCTAAAGTCCAAAACATAGCTTTATTTTTTGCAAAAGTAGCCGTATAAACGATATAACCAAATGAGTTTTTTCTACAGGATATAAACAAATCTTTAAATTTTAATATTATTGACCAGGAATTGCTAGGTTTGTACCATGGAACAAGCCATAAAACTGTTAGTAGCCAAGGACATATGGAAACAATATGGCTCCGTCTCGGTATTAAAGGGTGTTTCCTTGGAGGTCAGCAGAGGAGAATTAGTTAGCATAGTGGGCCCTTCTGGTGCCGGCAAATCGACTCTTTTGTACATTGCAAGCAGTTTGGAAAAAGCAGACCAGGGACAAATTATTTTCGAAGGTCAGGACCTAACTCGCCTATCCAATGCAGCATTGGCTAAATTTAGAAATAAAGAGATGGGATTTGTTTTTCAATTTCATCATTTACTGCCTGAATTCACCGCCTTGGAAAACGTATCCATTCCAGGATGGATTGCTAAAATGCCAAAAAAACAAATTCAAAATAAAGCCAAAGAATTATTGGACTTGATGGGCCTTGCTGATAAAATAGATAAAAAACCACATAGTCTATCTGGTGGAGAACAACAAAGAGTAGCAGTAGCTAGAGCCTTGTTAAACAGCCCTGCACTAATTTTTGCAGATGAGCCTACTGGAAATTTAGACAGTGAAAACGCCAGTGCTTTGCACCACTTATTTATTAAATTAAGAAATGAATTAAATCAAAGTTTTTTAATTGTCACACACAATGAAGGGTTGGCTGCAATGAGCAACCGAAGTTTGACGATGAAAGACGGAAAATTTATTTAAATTTTTAGACCCTTGGTTTCCACGGAGCGTCTACGATCCCATTCAAATGCCCAATATACCTAGCAAGCACAAAAAGATAATCACTTAGTCTGTTTAAATATTTAATTACCATAGGATCTACAAATAAATCTTCTTCTTGTAAATTAACGCACCATCTTTCGGCACGACGACAAACACAACGTGCAATATGTGCGGTTGAAATAGCTTGATGACCCCCTGGTAAAATAAAGGACTTCATTGGTTCAAGCACTTCATTCATTTGATCCATCAATTTTTCCAGGTAAACAATATCTTCTTCTTTTAAATCTGGAATTTTTAAATTAGGCTCTTGGTCTGGATCACATGCCAAGGAAGAACCCACCGTGAATAAACGATCTTGAACTTCTTTTAAAACTATTTTTGTTGCTTCATCTGTAACTAAGTCAATAAGCAAACCTATGAAAGAATTTAATTCGTCTACAGTTCCATAAGATTCTATTCTGATATGGCTTTTAGGCACTCTTGTTCCGCCAATTAAAGTTGTTTTTCCTAAGTCTCCGGCTTTAGTATATATTTTCATCAAATAATAATTAAGATTATTTAGCTATGAATTGTTTAACAAAACTAATTAAATAAAGTTCAATTGAAAACTAAAATCGTAATTATGGTTCTTTAGAAATGAGCGTAATTATTGTTTACCGTATCGGTTTCAATATTCCCATCTCTTAAACGAACTACTCTATGTGCATATCTTGCAATATCTTCTTCGTGGGTAACTAAAATAACGGTGTTGCCAGAAGAATGTATTTTACCAAACAGTTCCATTACTTCTACTGAAGTTTTAGAATCTAAATTACCCGTTGGTTCATCGGCTAATAATATGGAAGGATTATTTACCAATGCACGTGCGATGGCCACACGTTGAATTTGACCACCACTTAATTCATTGGATTTGTGATGGCTTCTTTCGGCTAAACCCACTTTTTCTAATGCCACCATGGCTCGATCAATTCTATCTTTTTTTGAAATACCTGCATATACTAAGGGCAATGCAACGTTTTCTGCGGCAGATAATCTTGGTAATAAATTAAATTGTTGAAACACAAATCCGATTTCAATATTTCGAATGCCCGCTAAATCGTCGTCGGACATTTTACTTACATCTTGCCCATTTAAGTTGTACATACCGTTTGTTGGAGAATCTAAACAACCTAAAATATTCATCAAAGTACTTTTACCACTTCCAGAAGGACCCATTAGTGCAACGTATTCATTTCTGTTGATGTCTAAATTAATGCCTTTTAAAACAGGAATGGCTTGACCGGCCATGAAGTAGCTTTTCTGAAGATCTCTTAATTGGATAACCGATGACATGTGTATTTTATTTACGTATTACTTTAGGTACTTTAAAGAAAGTCCCGTCAGAATCTGGTGCATTTTTTAAAGCCGCTTCTCTTGAAATAGATCCATTCACTTCATCTTTGCGGAGAACATTGAAAGCATCCCCCATATGCATTAATGGTTCAGTTCCTGAAGTATCTAAGCTATTTAACTGCTCGACAAATCCTACCAAATCCTGCATATCAGCAACTAATTTATTCATTTTTTCAGCTGACACATTTAATCGTGATAAATGGGCCAAATGGCTAACTAAATTTTTATCTACTTGCATAGTACAAATGTAGTTCAAAGCCGATTACCCTCAAACTGGTTTTGTTAAATGGTCGTAGAATGCAACCAAAGGCAAAAAAAATAGTCAAAAATGTAAAATTTTTTTGAAAATAGTTGCATAACTAACTAATTTTACAGAAATGCTATCTAATGCAACGTTCAATCAATAAAGTAGTGGTCTTAGGAAGTGGCGTCATGGGCGCGCGCATAGCGTGTCACTTTGCTGGTGTAGGGGTAGCAGTGTTGCTCTTGGATAGGCTAACTGTTGGTGCGGAAGAAAGTGCCCAACCAAAAGAAAGAAACAAATTAGTAAATGATTCCTTGGAAGCAGCCATTAAATCAAATCCTTCCCCATTGTTTTTAACAAAATATGCTCAAAATATTAGTACGGGTAATTTTACAGATGATATTAGTAAAATTGGAACCGCTGATTGGATTATTGAGGTAGTGGTAGAAAGATTAGACATTAAAAAATTAATTTACGAAGAAGTTGAAAAATATAGAAAGCCAGGCACTTTAATAAGTTCAAACACCTCTGGTATTCCCATACATTTAATGGCTGAGGGACGTACTGAAGATTTTCAAAAACATTTTTGTGGCACACACTTTTTTAATCCCCCACGTTATTTAAGATTATTAGAAGTAATTCCTACAGCTAAAACAGATCAAGAAGTCATTGACTTTCATCTTCATTATGGGGATGTCTATTTAGGAAAAACAACCGTATTATGTAAAGATACTCCAGCATTTATAGCCAATAGAGTGGGTGTTTTTAGCATGATGAGTGTTTTACAAATTATGGAAAAATTAGGATTAAGCATTGATGAAATTGAGGCACTTACGGGCCCAATCATGGGTCGGCCAAAATCAGCAACATTTAGAACAGCGGATGTAGTAGGAATTGATACTTTAGTAAAAGTGGCTAGTGGTGTCGCTGCCAATTGCCCAAAAGATGAAGCAATTCAAATTTTTACGCTTCCAACTTGGTTAGAAAAAATGGTTGCGCAAAATTGGTTGGGCGATAAAACAGGTCAAGGATTTTTTAAGAAAATAAAAACAGCCAATTCAAAAGAAATTTTAACCCTGAATTTAACAACATTTGAATACGAGCCTCGTGTAAAAACAAAGATGGCTTCCATTGGCATAGCAAAAGCAATAGAATCTTTACCAGAAAGATTAAAAAGTTTATATACAGTTACTGACGACTCCAAAGAAATAGATAAGGGAAAACAATTTGTGCGGGCCTTTCATCATGCACTTTTTTCTTATGTTAGCAATCGAGTACCTGAAATAAGTGATGAATTGTATCGGGTAGATGATGCATTAAAAGCTGGTTTTGGTTGGGAGATGGGTGCTTTTGAAACTTGGGATGTATTTGGGGTGGAAGCGGTTATCAAAAATATAAAACAAGAAGGTGGACAAGTGGCTACATGGGTAGAAACAATGATAGCAAAGGGTTTTAGCTTTTATAAAGTACAAGATGGAAAGCGATATTATTACGATGTGGTTACAGAAAATTATAAATTAATTCCGGGCGCTACCTCCTTTATTATTTTATCAGATTTTAAAGAAAAGACCATTTGGAAAAATGCAGGCAGCCAATTGGTTGACATGGGCGATGGTGTGGCAGGTTTTAGTTGGAACACCAAAATGAATAGCATTGGAGGTGAGGTGTTAGAAGGATTAAATAAATCTATTTCACTTGCTGAAGAAAAATACAATGGGTTGGTGATTGCCAATGACGGAAATTTATTTAGTGCAGGAGCCAACGTAGGCATGATATTTATGTTAGCCGTTGAACAAGATTTTGAAGAGTTAGATATGGCCATTCGGACTTTTCAAAATACAATGATGCGCGTAAGGTACTCGTCTATTCCTGTAGTAATTGCGCCTCATGGGTTAACTTTAGGGGGTGGTTGTGAAATGAATTTACATGCAGATAGTATTTGTGCGGCAGCAGAAACCTACATCGGACTCGTAGAATTAGGTATTGGAGTAATACCTGGTGGAGGGGGTACTAAAGAATTGGTATTGCGCGCATCGGATGAAATGCATATTGATGAACCAGAAACAATCACACTCAATAGGAGGTTCCTACAAATTGCAACCGCAAAAGTGGCTACTTCAGCTCAGGAAGCCATGGACATGGGAATTTTTAGAAAGGGACAAGATTTTATTGTTTTAAACCAATCCCGTCGTATCGCCCAAGCAAAAGAACAAGTACTTCAATTATTTAAAAGTGGCTACACCCAACCACAACAAAGAAAAGACATTAAGGTACTCGGAAAATCAGGCCTTGGAGCATTGTATGCAGGCATCAATGGTATGTGGAAAGGGGGTTATGCAAGCGACCACGATGTGCTAGTAGCAAAAAAATTAGCTTACGTAATGTGTGGGGGAGATTTAAGTGAGCCAACTTTAGTAAATGAACCCTACCTATTGGATTTAGAGCGAGAAGCTTTTTTAAGTTTGTGCGGAGAGAAGAAAACATTAGAGCGAATTCAATCGGTAATTACAGCTGGCAAACCAATTAGAAATTAAGTTGTACGCGACAAGTAAAAAACCTATTTCATTAAATCGACCAATGCTTTTTCTACAGTTGGATAATCAAAAACAAACCCGTCTCCTTCTATTTTAGCTGAAGATACGTTCGCGCTTTTTAAAACCTCTATACTCATTTCACCTAAAATTATTTTTAAAAGAAAGCTGGGTAAGTAGATTGGAAGAAAAACAGCATGTTTGATCTTAGCAATGGTTAATACTAATTTTTTATTGCTTACAGGAAAAGGGGCTACTGCATTGAAAACGCCTAGTATAAATTTATTTTCAGCAGCAAAGTAAATCATTTTACATAAATCTTTTTGATGGATCCAGCTGACCATTTGCTTTCCTCTTCCTAATATGGTAGCCAATCCAAACTTGGCAGGTTTAATAAATTCAGCTAAAGCACCTCCTTTTTTATTAAATACGATGCCTATTCTTAAAGTAACCAATCTAATACTCATTGATTCAATTGTTGAAGTGCTTTGCTCCCAAAGTTGACAGGTGTTACCTAAATAAGAATTATCTGATGGATCCGTTTCTACAAAACCATTTGCCAAGCTGATTTCCGTATCTGGACCATACCAACCAATGGCCGAAGCTGCTATAAATGTATGTACTTGATGTTGGTGTTCACTCAATACTTTCACCAGAAAATTTCCCGACTTCACCCGACTATCTACAATAGCTTGTTTTCGTTTCTCTGACCAACGTTTGTCAGCGACGCCCTCCCCTGCTAAGTGAACTATGACATTAGCTGCTTGAATAGCACCAAGGTCTATTGTACTTTTTTCTACATCCCATTTTGCAAAACTTAGATTTAATCTGCGGGACTTTTTTTCTTTTCTAGTTAATACAATCACCTTATACCCTTTTTCTAAAAATAAAGTGGTCAAAGTTTTACCAATCATCCCAGTACCGCCAGTTATTAATACAGTTTGCATGGAGTAAAAGTACAATATCAATTTTAAAATGACCAGACTAAAACAAAAAACAACTTAATCAGGCTTTTTGCCGTCTAAAAACGTATTTATGGTAGATATTTGGGTTTGATTGTGCTCATCTTTTTCAACAATATACTTACTATAATAGTTTTCAACCGAAGCCAATGTATTACCAAATAAATCTAAATTTCTTCTTACATAAGCAGGTACAGCATCAAATTCCGAATTGGAATCTGGACCATTGTTGATATTAAAAGATAAATTTCTTAATTTCTGTATACGCTCTGCTACTTTTCTTCTTTGTTCTTCTGCATTATCTAATGACATATCTAAGGAAGCGGAATGCACAGGCTTTATGTATGGAGGATTGCTTTCGTCTCTCATTACTAATTGCATAGCAGGTGTTTCTTCCATCATAACCTCTTTCTTAACCTCCATTACTTTTTCTTTCTCTAGCACCACTTCTTCTAAAGCTGCTTCTGATTCTTCTTTGAAAACATCTTCTGCTGCTTCTTTTTCATTAGCATATATATTGGTAGGCTTGTTTAATATAAAAGTGGTGGGAGTTAAAGTCTCTTCCATTGCTAATTCAAACAGGACCACTTCTTGTGACAATTGAGCTGCTCCTAAGTCTGTTTCCAAATCTTCTGTGATCATTTTATCTTTCTCTTCTATATCATCAGTAATACCTTCAACGAATTCCTGCACAATGTCTTTTTCAATGAATGCTTCTAGCACAAGTACTTCTTCTTTAGCAATAATTTCTTCCGCCAAGTATAAGCTTGACTCCTCACCCAAAGTAAAATAACTATCTCCCATTTCAGGCGCTTCTATTTTTTCAACTACCGCTTGGGTGGTTGACGTTATTTTATGGTTGTCATTTTTCAATATTTCATCTGAAAGTAATGTCATTACAATTTTTTTCTCAATAGGAGCCTCCACTTTTTTTGATGTTTCTTGCAAAAATGGGTCTCTACCTTCGAAGCCTGTAGCAATTAAAGTGACCCCTAGTTTTTGTCCAAGTGTTGGATCATAACCCATACCAATAATTACATCTGAATGTTCCCCAGTGCGTTCACGTAAGTAATCATTGATGGTTTCTAATTCATCCATGGTACATTCATAGTCCCCTTCTGTACTATTGATATTCAATAAAATCCATTTAGCCCCTGTAATATCATTGTCATTTAATAAAGGCGAATTCAATGCTTCTTCTATAGCTCTTTGTGCTCTATTTTCCCCTTCTACTTCTGCCTTTCCTAAAATTGCCACACCCCCATTTTTCATAACGGTGCATACATCCGCAAAATCAACAATGATATGACCACGGCTGTTAATTACGTCGGTAATACATTTTGCAGCGGTGGCTAATACATTATCTGCTTTTGCAAAAGCTTCTTTCATTTTTAAATTACCATATTGTACTCTTAACTTATCGTTAGAGATAACTAACAAAGTATCCACTAAGGGCTTTAATTGTTTAATCCCCTCTTGTGCTTGTGCTAGCCTTCTTGGGCCTTCGAATCCAAAAGGAGTAGTCACAATGCCAACTGTTAAAATGCCTAAATCTTTACAAATTTTTGCAATGATTGGTGCACCACCTGTACCTGTTCCACCACCCATACCCACTGTAATAAAAGCCATTCGGGTATTTACTTCTAATATTTTTCTAATCTCATCCAAAGACTCTTCTGTGGCCAACTTTCCCACTGAAGGATCGGCTCCGGCACCCAAACCTTGTGTCAAATGGGGTCCTAATTGAATTTTATTAGGTACTGTACTTTGTTCAATGGCTTTTGAATCGGTATTGCAAATAATAAAATCAACTCCTTCAATATTTTGATTGAACATAAAGTTTACGGCATTACTGCCACCACCACCTACTCCTAGGACTTTTATGATGGATGATTTTTGCTTTGGTAAGTCAAATTGAATCATTTTTTTGTTTTTAGATGGGTTAGTTAGATGGTTCGTTGTTAGTTAGTTGTATCGAATTAGTTAGTTGTATCGCAATGACCTTATTTAAAGTTTATTCTATTTTTTATAGCCCCCATAGGTGTATGTTTAAGGCAATAATTTATCTTCTTCACTGAATATTTCTATCAAATTATTCTTGAAACGATCCCAGAACTTACTCTTTCTATTTTCAATTTGTGCTGGTGTTAAAGTCGTTGCAATTGGCGACTTGACTTCTAATTTTTGACCCATTAAACTATTAGTCGTTCCGGTTATGGTCAATGATTTAGGTACTTCTACTTTCTTAAATGTATCTGCAAATACTTTATAATTTTGTTCGTAATCATTGTATCCTTTTAAGATTAAACCGATACAAGTAGAATACATTGGTTTTTTTAGTTCATCGATATGATTGGGTGCTAAGTGTTCATTTGGTAATCCAATTCTTGCATTTAATCCAGTAATGTACTCAGTTAATTGAATGAGATGTTTTAGTTGAGACCCACCTCCCGTTAAAATAATACCTCCATTTAACATGCGGCTATCCATGCCCACTTGTTTTAAATGATAGGTAACAAAATCGAGTATCTCACTCATTCTAGCTTGTATAATACCAGCTAAACTTTTTACGCTTATTTCTTTTGCAGGCATCCCTTTTAATCCTGGAATGGTAACATAAGCATTTGCTTTTGCTTCATCAGTTAAGGCGCTTCCGAATTGAACTTTCATGGCTTCTGCTTGACTTTTCAAAACACCCAAGCCCATTCTAATGTCATTGGTAATGTTCTCGCCACCAAAAGGAATGACGGCTGTATGTTTAAGTATGCCTTCATAGAATACCGCAAGGTCACTAGTACCTCCTCCAATGTCTAAAATGGCAACCCCCGCTTCTAAATCTACATCACTCATTACTGCGCTGGCTGATGCCAATGGTTGTAATACTAAATCTTTAGTTACCAATCCGCTTCTTTCCACAGCACGATTAATATTTCTAATTGCATTTCTATCTCCAGTTAGAATTAAAAAGTTAGCACCTACTTTTACCCCATTTACTCCAATTGGATCTTTAATGTTTTGGTTATTATCTACATGAAATTCTTGTGGAATAACATCAATTATTTGATCCCCCGCAGGTATAAAGGTTTTACGTTGGTTATTGATGAGTTGCTCAATTTCCCATGCTTGAATTTCATTTTCGGCATCTTGACGCACTTGATCCCCTCTGGTTTGTAAACTTTTAATATGATGACCAGCGATACCCACATACACTTCATTCACCTCTAAATTAGGATTACTTAATTGACAATTTTGAAGCGCTTGCTGAATGGCCTTTATGGTTTGATCAATGTTCAAAACTTGGCCATGTTGAACTCCATTGCTATTGGCTCTTCCAAATCCTAGGATTTCTAATTTACCAAATTCGTTTTTTCTACCAGCAATGGCAGCAATTTTAGTGGTCCCAATATCTAGTCCTACAATAATTGGGGTTTCGTGCTGGCTCATTTTGTTGTTTTTTAGTGGTTAGTTGGTTTCGGATTGGTCTTTTTTGGGCATAATGGCCTTCGCAGACTTCTTCTTTTTAAGTAACGTTTTACTGTTCGTTTTATTGTTCTTTTTTGAAGTAGATTTAGGGGTTGTTTTTGGGGTTGTTCCCTCCTTTGATTTTACCCCTTTTTTGGGTAATTTAAAAGATTGTAATGGAGCAACAAAAGTATTTTTTGGAATATGGCTGCTATCTATTTTTTTAGACGATCCTATTTTTGTAAAAGTAGTTGTGTCTGAAACAATAAAAGGGTCCAATGAATCCTTAGCTAAAATTATTCCTGAAAATTGAATGGGTTGCATCCCCTTTTTTAAGGCCACAATTTGATGGTCAAATCTGCAATCCAATACTTGATAGGCATTTACCCCACTTTGAACCCATACTTGTTTGTAAAAACTATATAATCTATTTAATTTGTCTTCAATATTTTCAGTGGAGCCAATTAAAACAATATGATCTCCTATACTTGGAATCATTTCAAAATCGCCATTAGAAGCAATATTAATTTGTGCTATTTGTGCCATAAAAAAAGAATCTTGTTGAATGGCTTTTGTAAAATGTAGAATGTTTTTTAGCATTAAGCTATCTGGTATTGACATTTTTTCTTGATCAGATGGAAATCCTGTAAAAACTGGCAAACGTAGTACAGTCAACTGTTTCAAAGGCAATTGAAACCCATCTAAATCTATATAAAAAGAACTTCCCGAGGCAGTAAAAATTCTAGCTATTGGAATACGTTGTTCAATTTTTATTTGCAAAACTTGCTGATTGTCTAAAAACATTTCAGCATGTTTTATCCATTTAATATTTTGTAAACTCTTTTCTAATATGTTTAAATTAACTGATCCGATAGGCATTCCTGTTTGAATACCTTTTTCGTGAATAAATTGTAATATTTCTCTTTCATCCATAAAAAGCGCTACCGTATTTTCACCCACCAACGCTACATTGATACTAGTACATATCTTTTCTTCTTTGGCCTTCCAGGATATAATAAATAATAATATCAATAGCGTACCCGCTATGCTCCATAAAATATTACCTACTATTTTTTTCCAATTGCTCATGCCTTTTGGTTAAAAATTTCTTGCACTTTTGTAATACAAACATCTATGTCTCCCGCACCTGCCATCACTATTAATTTATCAGGGGTTTTTTTCGCCCATTCAAATAACTGCTCTTTACTCATTACCTTTTTATGGGTTAAGTTCATTTTATTTAATAGCATTTCACTATTTACTCCCTCCATTGGTAATTCTCTAGCAGGATAGATGGGTAACAATATCACTTCATCTGCCTTGTCTAATGTTGCTACAAAACCATCACATTGATCTTTGGTACGACTATATAAATGTGGCTGAAATACCAATACCATTTTTTCTCCGGGGAAAATGCTTCTAATTCCTGTAATCAGGGCATTCAATTCTTCTGGATGATGTGCGTAATCATCGATCAAAACTTTAGCTGATGTTTTAACTTTGTATTCAAACCTTCTCTTCACTCCTGCAAAGGCAGCAACTGCTTTAATAATTTTTTCTTCTTCAATACCTATACTTATGGCTATAGCAATGGCAGCAGTAACATTTTCTACATTGTGCAATCCTCCCATGTTTAGAATTATATTTTTTATTACTCCTTTAGGATGAACTATATCAAAGTGATAGGCACCCTCAATCACATTCAAATTGACTGTATGAAAGGATGCCTCTTTTTGATCAAAAGCATAAGATAATATATTTTTATTGGAATGATTTGTAATAAATTGAGTGCCTTTTTTTTGAATCAATGTACCACCTAATTTAATTTTATCAGAAAATTCACCAAAGGCTTTTAAGACTTCTTCTGCCGTACCATATATATCTAAATGATCTGGATCTACTGCTGTTATAACCGCTATATTAGGAGCCAATTTTAAAAAACTTCTATCATATTCATCTGCCTCCACAACTACCACATTTTTTTCATGACTCCAAAAGTTGGTACCATAATTAGAAGCAATGCCCCCTAAAAATGCATTACAGCCGTAACCAGTATGTCTTAAAATATGTGCAGTCATTGAAGTGGTGGTTGTTTTGCCATGTGTTCCTGCGATAGCAATAGTAAATGCATTTTCGGTAATCCATTGTAAAACATCACTTCTCTTAACTACCAAATATCCATGATCTATATAATAATTTAATTCAAGATGATTTGTAGGTATAGCAGGCGTATAAACAATTACGGTTGCTTCTTTATCAATTTTATTTACATCTTCTTCAAAATGAATGGAGATTCCTTCTTTTTCTAACGCTTGGGTTAAATCGGTGGGTGTTTTATCATAACCAGAAACAATTATTCCTTGAGTATTAAAATACCTGGCCAATGCGCTCATTCCAATGCCTCCGATCCCTATAAAATATATATGCTTACAACTAGTTAATGGGTTCATACTTTTTAATAATAATGACTATTTTTTAAAATTTGTTCTGCAATTATTTTATCTGCATTTAATAATGCAAAACTATTCGCTTTTTCCCCCATATTTTTTATCACATCTTCTTCTTCCAATGTTTTAAAAAGGGTGGGTAATAATTTTTCTTTCACTTCTTTATCTTTAACCAATAAAGCAGCTTGTTGATTTACTAAAGCCATTGCATTAAATGTTTGGTGATCCTCTGCTGCAAATGGATAAGGGACATAAATACATGCCTTACCTGTTGCACAAATTTCTGCTACTGCCATGGCCCCTGATCGACTTATTACTAGGTCTGCAGCACAATAAGCAGCACTCATATTATCAATAAATGGACTCACAAATACATGTTCATAACCTTGTGCTGCTTCGTAATAGCTGTGCACATTTAAATTTCCAGTTTGCCATATCAATTGTACCTTTTTTTCAAAAAAATCAACTAGGCTACATTTAATTACTTGATTAATTGAATTGGCCCCTAAACTTCCTCCAACAATTAATACCGTTTTCATAGAAGGATTTAGCCCAAATTCTTTTAAAGCAGTTGCTTTGGTGTAGTTATATTCAATTATATTTTTTCTAATTGGGTTTCCTGTAATCAATATTTTATCTGGACGAAAAAATGATTCCATTCCTTTCGTTCCAGTAAATATCTGTGTCGCATTTCTTGACAACCATATATTGGATTTTCCTGCAAATGCATTGGATTCATGTATAAAAGTTGGAAGCCCATTGTTTTGTGCATACTTTAAAACAGGGAAACTTGAATAACCTCCCACTCCAAATACTGCATTGGGCTTAAAGGAATTAAAAATAGATTTTACTTGAAAATAACTTCTAATTAATTTCCAAGGCAACGATAAATTTTTTAAATAATTAGCTCTATTGAATCCTGCAATGGTAATGCCTATAATCTTATATCCTGCTTTTGGAATTTTTTCCATTTCCATTTTTCCCAAAGCACCTACAAATAAAATGGCCACATTGGGTGACAGGACTTGTAAAGCTTGCGCCACCGCAATGGCTGGAAAAATATGTCCACCAGTTCCACCACCTGCTATGATGATGCGTAACTGTTTATTTTGATGGTTTAAGTTCATTATTTTCTAATTCGGTTTCATTTGGAATTTCAATTTCTGTTTCTAATGGGGCCTTGCCCTCCATTTGCTCCACATTGCGCGCAACACTTAATATTAAACCAATGGAACAACATGTGAAAATAAAAGAGCTTCCACCCATACTCACTAAAGGCAAGGTGACTCCAGTTACAGGTAACATGTTAACATTGACTGCCATATTTGCAATGGCTTGTATAATTAAAGTAAAGCTTAATCCCAAGGCTAAAAAAGCGCCAAAGGCATAAGGGCATTTTCTAAAAATTCTAATGCATCTAAATAAAAATACTAAATAAATAAAAATAATAAATACGCCGCCTAATAAACCATACTCCTCAATAATTATTGCATAAATAAAATCGTTGTAAGCTTGTGGTAAAAAATTTCTTTGTCTACTATTGCCTGGCCCTAAACCCACAAAAATTCCACCATTTGCAATGGCAATTTTTGCTTGCTGCACTTGATAAGGTACTTCTTTTTCGTCTGCATACATGAAATCTTGTACCCGACTTACCCAAGTTCCAAAACGTCCAAAAGCTTTCAATTGCTCAGCTACTTTAGGCTTACTTGCTTCCAAATTACTAGCATGTGTCGCTTTAGCAACACCAATGATGATTACAATAGGTATCAATGCAACCAAGATGGTAAGTAATATGTGTTTGGTACTTACTCTACCTATAAACATCAACAATAAAGACGTAGCACCAGTTAACAAGGCATTGGATAAATTAGCTGGCAAAATGAGTACACATATAATTACTACTGGTGTAATAATAGGTAAGAATCCTTTTTTGAAATCCTTAATCACTTCTTGTTTTTTACTTAGCATTTTTGATAAGTACATAAATAAAGCCAACTTAGCTAAATCACTTGATTGCATAGTTAAATTAATAATAGGCAACTTAATCCATCTGCTACCGTCATTTATTTTAGCACCAAAAAATAAAGTGTATATTAATAGCGGAATGGACAGTAAAAAAAGTATGGTGGCAATTCTAGAAAAAACAGTATAATTAATTCGATGCAGTCCAAATACAGCTGCTAACCCAATTAGTGTAAATATGACTTGTTTAAACAAATACACACTTGTATTTCCACGATACATTTTATATGCCAATGACCCAGTAGCACTGTATACGACCAATATAGAAATCAATGATAAAATAATAACCAACCCCCATATGTATTTATCACCTCTGGTTCTTTGGTCCAAATGTTCTTTCATGCCTCCAATACTTGGCATTTGTGAAAATAATTTGTCCGTGGTTTCGTTAAACATAATTAAAGTTCTTTAACTGACTCTTTAAATTGACGACCCCTGTCTTCGTAATTTTTAAATAAGTCAAAACTTGCACAGGCTGGGCTCATTAAAACCAGTTCCCCTTTTTCTGCTAATTTAAAAGAAGCATTCACTGCTTTTTTTGCACTATCAGTTTCAATAATGGTAGGGACTAAGTCCTTAAAAAAATCTATAATTTTTTTATTGTCCACACCCATGCATATGATGGCTTTAACTTTTTCCTTAACTAATTCAGCAATTAATTCATAATCGTTACCTTTGTCAACTCCACCTAATATTAAAACTGTTTTCTTTTGCATGCTTTCTAATGCATACCAAGTGCTGTTTACATTAGTCGCTTTACTGTCATTGATAAAATCGACTCCCCTTACAGTAGCTACAAATTCCATTCGATGCTCCAAACTATGGAAATTGTTAACCGCCTCCCGAATTTTTTCTTTTCGGATACCTAAGGTGCTGGCTGCAATGCTTGCTGCCATAGTATTATATGCATTGTGTTTCCCTTTTAAGGCAAAATCATAAATGCTCATTGTAACACGTTCTTCTTGGATTTTTAACATCATTTGGTCATTTTTGATGTAGCCTCCTTTTTTTACTTCTTGTTTCATAGAAAATGGTAGTGGGTTAGTATTTGTGGTTAGTTGTTCTAGATGTTTAACAATTACTTCATCATCGATGCAAAAGATAAAGTAGTCTTCTTGGTTTTGATTTTCGATAATTCGAAACTTACTTTTAATATAATTTTCAAACTGATAATCATATCTATCTAAATGATCTTCAGTAATATTTAATAAAATTGCAATCTCAGGTTTGAAATAGTTGATATCATCCAATTGAAAGGAACTTACTTCAATAATGTACAAAGCTTTTGGATCTATTGCAACTTGACGTGCAAAAGAAAAACCAATATTACCAACCATTGCTACGTCCTCATTTGCTATTGTACAAATATGATATAATAATGCAGTGGTAGTGCTTTTTCCATTGCTTCCTGTAATGGCAGCAATTTTACTATCCCCTTTGTATCTATACCCAAATTCAATTTCACTTATTACTGGAATACCCTTGGCTCTAATGGCTTTCACCATTTCATTTTTCTCTGGAATACCAGGGCTTTTCATTACCTCATCAGCAGATAAAATTTTATCTACACTATGTACACCCGACTCAAAATCAATATGGTTGTCTTCTAGTTCTTTTTGAAAATTAGGTTTAATAGTTCCGCCATCTGATACGAATACTTCATACCCTTTTTGTTTGGCTAATAAAGCAGCCCCTACGCCGCTTTCTCCTGCACCTAATATGACTAATTTTTTTGTCAATTTTTATCTTGTCTTTAAGGTTAATATAGACACCACCACCAATAATATGGTGATGATCCAAAAACGAACTGCTATCTTACTTTCATGAAACCCCTTTTTCTGATAATGATGATGCAGTGGACTCATTAAAAAAACACGTCGTCCTTCGCCATATTTCTTTTTTGTATATTTAAAATAGCTTACTTGAATTATAACACTCAAATTTTCAATTAAAAACACACCACAAAAAATAGGAATTAATAATTCTTTTCTTACTATAATTGCTAAGGAAGCAATTATACCGCCCAAAGCCAAACTTCCTGTATCACCCATAAATACTTGAGCAGGATAAGCATTGTACCATAAAAATCCTATACATGCTCCAACAAAAGCGCCAACAAAGATGGACAATTCTCCTAAATTAGGTATATACATTACATTTAAGTAATCTGCAAATACATAATTACCACTTACATAAATAAAGATGCCTAAAGCCGCACCAATAATAGCACTAACGCCGGCAGCTAAACCATCTAATCCATCGGTTAAGTTGGCGCCGTTAGATACCGCAGTTATAATAAAAGTAACAATGATAATATAGACTATCCAAGTATACTTTTCGGCATTCGGACCAATCCAACTAATTATTTTACTATAATTAAACTCATGATTTTTTACAAAAGGAATGGTAGTAATAGGAGTCTTCACCTTTACAAAACGTCTTTCTATGCCATTAATTTTTCTTACTACTATGTCTGCTCCTTTTGCTATTTTTTCACCTTTTTGCAAACTAGCAGATATCGTGGTCGCCACGATTTCTCTTTCTACAGTAACTGCATTACTAAAATACAAGGTTACCCCAATAATAATCCCTAACCCAATTTGACCAATTATTTTACTAATGCCTGCCAATCCATCACTATTTTGTTTTTTATAGGACGCCCCTAGTGCTTGTGCTTGTTTTCTTGCTCTAATTTTAAAATAGTCATCAATAAAACCAATAAGACCTAACCAAATTGTACATAATAGCATCAAACGGATATAAACCTTGTCTAAGTTGGCAAACAAAAGAGTGGGAATTAATATGCTTAATAAAATAATAATACCTCCCATTGTAGGAGTTCCTTTTTTTTGTTGTTCCCCCGCTAATCCCAAATCTCTAACCGATTCTCCAATTTGTTTTTTCTGTAAAAATAAAATCATTTTTTTACCGAATACAGTTGCAATAAATAATGATAATAAAATAGCCATTGCAATTCTAGACGTCAAGAACTGAAATACACCTAATCCAGGAATATGAAATTGTTTGTCAATCCAAGAAAATAATTGATACAACATAAAGAGATTATTTAGCTAGTTCTTTAAATAGGTTTTCTAAAATTTTTTTGTCATCAAAGTCATGTTTCACTCCTTTTATATCTTGATACTTCTCATGCCCTTTACCTGCAATTAAAATAATGTCTCCAGGCTTAGCAAAACTGATGGCTGCTTTAATGGCTTCTTTTCTGTCTACTATATTAATGTACTTTCTTTTTGCTGCACTAGTTAATCCTATCTCCATATCTTTAATAATTTCATTGGGATCTTCAGAACGAGGATTGTCACTAGTAAAAAATACCTTATTACTTAAATCACAGGCAACTTGCGCCATGATAGGTCTTTTTGTTTTATCTCTGTCTCCTCCACAACCCACTACTGTAATAACTGTTTCATTTCCTTTTCTTAATTTGGCAATCGTAGTTAATACATTTTCTAATGCATCTGGCGTATGAGCATAATCAACAATTCCTATAATATTATCTTGGCTCACTATATAATCAAATCTACCTTCTGCACCAATTAAAGCACTTAAAATAACCAATACCTCTTGGCTTGGTTCACCCAATTCTAGTGCAACACCAAATACCGCTAATAAATTATAAGCATTAAAAGTTCCAATCAAGCGGCAATGTACTTCTATGTCATTTATTTGCATAACTAAGCCACTCAATAAATTTTCCAAAATTTTTCCTTTATAATGAGCTGGTGCATGCAAAGCATAGGTTAACTTTTTAGCCTTGGTATTCAATAACATCTTAGCTCCATTCTTATCGTCCAAATTGGTCAAAGCAAATGCATTACTAGGTAAACGATCAAAGAAAGTTTTTTTAACATCCAAATATGCTGTAAATGTTTGATGATAGTCTAAATGGTCGTGGGTAATATTGGTAAAAGCTCCCCCTACAAATTGTAATCCTGTAACACGATGCTGATGAATGGCATGACTACTTACTTCCATAAATGCATGGGTACAACCTGCCGCTACCATTTCATATAATAAAGCATTTATTTGAATGGGATCGGGGGTGGTATGGGTAGCAGGAACAATTGTTTTACCGATATAATTTTCAATAGTACTTATTAATCCACAAGTATAACCTAGTTGATTAAATAACTTAAATAACAATGTGGCCACTGTTGTTTTTCCATTGGTCCCTGTTACACCAACTAATTTTAATTTAGTAGAAGGCTCGTCATAAAATTGATGTGCCATAATGGCAATTGCCTCTTGTGCATTTTCAACCACTAAATAAGTAATCGTTGGATTTAGTTCAACTGGTTTTTGTTCACAAACAATTACAGTTGCTCCATTTTCAATAGCAGTATTAATAAAATTATGGCCATCTGACTGAGCCCCTTTTATAGCAACAAATAAAGCACCCTTGATTATTTTTCTAGAATCAATTTGCAAACTAACAATTTCAAGTTGTGTGCTTCCTAGCACTTCTCTTAACTTAACACCAAATAATATATTTTGTAATGCTTTCATTAATTTAATTCAATTTGAATTTGTTGTCCTTTTGCAATATATTCTCCTTGCGCTATGCTTTGCTTAATTACTTTACCTTTCCCTACACACTTTACCAATAAGCCTTTCTTCTCACATACCCACAATGCATCTTGCAATTTCATTCCACTTATATTGGGCATGGTACTATCTGATATAACTTGGTTGGTCACATTCAATATTTTCCCTTGACCTTTTAATTGTATCCACTCATTGTGCAGTTCAGATGAATCTTGAAATGAAATGGATAAATTTTTAGCAATTGTTTGTAAGGAAATTTTTGAAAGACTATAATTAAATAATTGACTATCCTTGATGGGAAAAATTGGAGAAATACCTATTTTATTTTGTATGTAACTTGAATACAACCGGTCAGCAATTTCTTTAAACACAGGCCCTGCTACTGTAGCGCCATAATGATTGGATGCATTTGGATGATTAATGATAATTACTGCAATAGTATATTGTGGATTTTCAACAGGGAAATAGCCTACAAAGGAAGATTGAAATATATTATCTTTATAGGCTCTAGCTCCATTTGCTACCAAAGCAGTTCCCGTCTTACCTGCCACTTTATACAAACTGTTCGCAAATAATAATTTAGCTGTTCCATTGGTGCAAACGCCTTCTAAAGCAATATGAAGTGACTTTAAAGTATTAGGAGAACAAAGTGTCCAAGGATACGCCCTAGGGCCAATCGTTTTTAATATCTTGCCTTCTTCTTTAATGGAATTGACTAAGTAAGGGCGCATCATCACCCCATTATTTGCAATACTATTATAAAAAGTTAAAGTTTGAATGGGTGCAATAGCTATGCCATATCCAAAAGCCATCCAAGGTAAGGAGGTGTTGGACCATAACTTACTTCCAGGCCTATGAATTATTGGTGTTCCTTCGCCCATTAAATCAATTCCCGATATAGAATCTAATCTTAACTTTTTTAAATATTTAAAATATTTTTCTGGTTGATCTTTAAAAGTATTAAGTGCTAGTTTAGCCATTCCCACATTTGAGCTTTCTTCAAAGGCTTCTAATATGGTTGCTTCATGTTTATTGCTATTCGGTTCTGCATCTTTAACAGTTCTACCACCATAATTCCAAATACCCCCTTCTAAATTTAATTTAGAATCTAAGGTTACTTTCCCCTCTTCTAAGGCAGATAATAAGGTAACCAGTTTGAAAGTAGATCCAGGCTCTGTTACCCTAGTAGCATAATTTAAATTCTCTGCATAAACACCATCTACTATTTTTCCTAAATTAGCTATCGCTTTTATTTTACCTGTTTTTACTTCCATCACCATCGCTACTCCCGTTTCTGCCTGATTGCTTATCATCATTTTTTTTAAAGCATTCTCGCTTATTTCTTGTATAAAAATATCTAAGGTGCTTACAATGTCTTTACCAGTTTCTGGTTCAATTTCAAATAATCCTTCTTCTACCGGAACGGTCACTCCTCCTGCAATAGCCCTCACCAACTGACGACCATTGCGCCCATTTAATACCGTGTCATATGATTTTTCAAGACCGACTTTATTCTCCTCTCTAGCAAGACCAATAGTTCTATAAGCAATGTTCTCATAGGGATTTAGTCGAATATTATGTTCCTCTGCAATCAATCCACTTTTATATCTACCTAATTTAAAGAGGGGGAATTTGGCCAATGCTAAATATTGATGATAATTAATTTTTTTTCTCAACTCGTAATTCCCTTCACTTGTCTCATAAGCCCTTGTTAAATCATTTTTATATTTAATTGCAGTTTGATCTTTAAATAAATTTGCCAAGCAAATGCTTAAAGAATCTATATTACTTTTAAATAATAAACCGTTTTTATCTCGTAAGGGAGTTACTCTAAAATCTATAGAAATATCAAATTGTGGAATATTGGTGCTTAGCATTTGCCCATCTTCGCTATATATAGTACCTCTATTTGCAGGTATATCAACTATTTTTTGATGTAAGCTATCACTTAGCCCTCTCCAGTACTTTCCTTGTACTTGTTGAATGTAAAAAGCCTTACCTAATATTAATAGGCAAACTATAACCATAATAATATAGCTTAAATAAACTCTCCATAATATGTCGCGTTTTACGTCCATTATTTTTTTTGAGAATTATCTATTGCTTTAATTTTATTTTCTAAGGCCAAACGAACTGGGATTTCTTTTGCTACCATTAATCCATAGGAAGCAACTTTATTTTGTATTTCAAGTGCTCTGGTATATTTCATTAGGTCGGACTTCGTTGTCTTGTATTCAAATTGTAATTCTTTAAGTTCTTTTTGTGTGGTGCTTATTTTACGTATTGTTTTGTCGGTAAGATGCCCATTCGCTATGTATAAGATGGCGATAAATGCCAAGAACAAAAAGAAACTAATGTTCTTGACAATCCACTGATAGTTAAGCATACTTTTTAAAGTAGTCTTAGTGGTAGGGTTATTTGGTTCAGTCATACTCATTATAATCTTTCTGCAGCGCGCAATTTTGCACTTCTGCTTCGATTGTTTTCTTTCATTTCTTTTTCAGAAGCCATTACAGGTTTTTTTGTAATGATTTTCCAAAAAACTTCTCTTTCTCTAGAAAGAAAAGGATGGGCATCTTTTTCTTCTTCTTGCGACACACGAAAAGCGTTTTTTACCAAACGATCTTCTATGGAATGAAAAGTGATAATTACGGCACGTCCACCTGGCTTGATAACTAATGGCAATTGCGTTAAGAAATCTTTTAACACTTCCATTTCTTCATTTACTTCTATTCTTATAGCTTGAAAAACTTGTGCCCAATATTTGTTGGGATTTCCTTTAACTACCGGGGCTATCAATGTTTTGAAATCTTGAACTGTATTTAATTTTACATGCTTTCGTTGGGTAACAATCTGCTTGGCTAAAGTTTTAGCATTGGTTACTTCGCCATACAGTTCAAACATTTTATGCAATTCGGCTTCGCTAAAGCTTTCTATAACACGAGTGGCAGTAGTAGTAGCGCGTTGATCCATTCTCATATCAAACGGACCATCATACCTTGTAGAAAATCCTCTACTGCCTTCATCAAATTGATGACTACTTACTCCTAAGTCAGCTAGTACGCCATCTACTTGTGTAATTTGATGTAAGCGTAAAAAACGTTGTAAGTATTTAAAATTTTCAGGTATAAAAATAAGCCGTTGATCGTTTGGCAAATTATTTTTTGCATCCGCATCTTGATCAAATGCAACCAAACGACCTAATGGTCCTAACTTAGATAAAATGCCTTTACTATGCCCCCCACCACCAAAAGTTGCATCCACATAAATACCATCTCGTTGAATATTAAGATACTCCATGGTTTCATCAAATAAGACGGGAGTGTGATAAGAAGAAGCAAATGCTTTGGATGCGGGGGAATCAATTTCTAGATTTTGCATCTTTTTTACTTAATCTTGTTTTTTAATTCCTGCCATTACTTCTTGCGCCAAATTGCTAAATTCATCTGCAGAGAAATCCTCAAAGAGCTGTTTGTACTTGCTTGCATCCCATATTTCGAAACGATCTAATGCGGCAGCCAATACTATTTCTTTACCAGGCAAGGCAAACTCTCTTAAAGTAGGTGGTAATAATATACGGCCTGCTCCATCTAATTCCACTTCAGTGGCACCGCCCAAAAATTGTCGTCTAAACTGACGCACTTTGGGATCAAAATCATTCAATTGACTTATACGATCTAAAATGCTTTGCCAGCTTTTCAACGGATAAAGTGTTAAACACTTTTCAAATCCCCTACTGACAATAAAATGGTTCTCCCCTTCTGCAAGCTGTTTTTTAAGACTGCCAGGTAAGTGGAAACGCCCTTTTGCGTCGATAGTTGATTGATATTCTCCGTGAAAGCCTGTCATTGTTGATAATTAAAGTAGTTTTTACCACTTGTTCACACAAATTAACACAATTTCCCACTTTATAAGGCTAAATTAGGGGTTCTAGTTTTCCACAAGTAATAAACCAAGCTGAAAATCAATGGGGTAAGGCGGTAGCAGGCAAAATAGAAACATTACGAAACATTAATAGGTGTATTGCTGTGGAAAAGTGTCTTTTTTATGTGAAAAAGAGGTGAATTGGCCTCTAAATCAAGGCAATAAGTACCTTTGAAGTATGAGCGAAAGACCCAACATTCCCATTCAAGCATATGATTATGATTTACCAGATCATTGTATTGCTTACACGCCCGTTGAACATAGAGCAGAAAGTAAATTATTGGTTTGGGATGAGGCCATAATAGCAGAAAGCACTTATGCTCATATAGCAGATTTCGTTCCTGAAAATTCCACTTTACTTTTTAATAATAGTAAAGTAATTGCGGCAAGAATACTATTTGAAAAAAATAATGTGGATGAACCCTCTTTAATAAATAAGAATTCTTCTAAAGAAAGGATGATTGAAATTTTTTGCTTAGAACCCAGTAAGCATTATAGTCCAGTAGCCTTAGCCATGCAAGCTAAAAATAAAGTAGAATGGGTTTGCTTAGTAGGTGGTGCCAAAAAATGGAAGGATACTTTACTTGAAAAAAAAATTCATTTACATGGAGGAGAAATAATAGTTTATGCAAAAAAAATAGAAGCCATCGATGGTAAATTTTTAATTGAATTTACATGGGAAGGTGCTATTCATTTTTCTGAAATTTTAGAACAGATAGGAAACATCCCACTTCCTCCTTATATACAAAGAGCCACCACACCAGAAGATAAAGATAGATATCAAAATACCTACGCGATAGAAGAAGGCTCTGTTGCTGCTCCTACAGCAGGTTTACATTTTACGGACGCTATTTTTAAATTATTGGACAAAAAAAATATTGATACTAAATTTCTTACTTTACATGTGGGTGCAGGGACTTTCTTACCAGTTAAAACTGACAATATTAGCGACCATTCCATGCATGCAGAGTTTTTTGAAGTGCCAAAATCATTAATCGCTTTTTTATTAAAAAAAGAAGCAGAAAAAAATAGTACTATTCAAAAAACTACTCCAGTTATTTCAGTAGGTACCACCTCACTTAGAACGATTGAATCGCTTTATTGGCTAGGTGTTAAAATTATTCACTTAAAAAAATCAATACCCTTAGAAGAATTGGCTTCCTTCGATGTAAAATTATTACAATGGGATGCTTATGAATTAAGGTCTTTAAATATTTCAAATGAAGCTGCTCTAAGCGTTTTGCTAGAATGGATGGAATTAAAAAATTTGTCCAAATTAATTACCACTACAGAACTTATGATTATGCCAGGATATTCCTTTCACCTTTGTAACGGATTGATCACTAACTTTCATCAACCTAAATCAACTCTATTACTGATTATAGCAGCCATAACAGGGACTAAATGGAAAAAAATTTATCAACACGCTATTCAACACCATTACCGTTTCTTAAGTTACGGGGATGGCTCCTTATTTTGGATTTCTTAACTAGTAGGTAATACGACTTCAATGGAAGTGCCTTTTTCAATTTCGCTTTTTACATAAATAGCCCCTTTATGAGAATCTATCACCCACTTCACATAGCTCATTCCTAATCCATAGCCTTTAACATCGTGTACATTGCCTGAATGGGCTCTATAAAATTTTTCAAATATATGCTTTGTTGCATCGGCGTTCATGCCAATTCCTTTGTCTTCAATAATTATTGAAATTTTATTATTTGCAGACTTTGTCCTAATTACTATATCAATAGTTTCTTTAGCATATTTAATCGCATTGTCGATTAAATTAGACAAAACATGTAATAAGTGCTCTTCATCTACATTAATTACTGCAGGATTGGCCTCTAAAAATGTTTGCACCCTTGATGGCTTGCTTTCCAATTGTAACTTAAAACTTTCCACCACCCCTTGAATCAGGTCATGTATATCTGTAGGTTGCTTATTTAATTCATTTTCTTTTTTATCTAATTGAGCTGCTTGCAAAATAGTTTCAACATGTTTATTCATTCGTACATTTTCTTCCTTAATGATATTGCTAAAATATTCAACCGATTTTGGATCAGTATTAACTTTTAAACTTTTTAATGCATCCACCGCCAAAGAGATTGTTGCCAAAGGGGTTTTTAATTCGTGGGTCATATTGTTGATAAAGTCTCTTTTAATTTCCACCAATTTCCGTTGCGATAACAAAGACCTAATGGTAATGAAAAAAGCAGCCAATACAATTAAGATAAATAAAACTACTCCCACAATTACCCATTGTAAAGTATGCAATAAATAAAATCTTACATTGGGCATTACTATAATTATTGATTCAAAAGGACCAGCGGGCTCAATCACATCCTGAGGTATTACCGACACCCTACTTTGCAAACTATTTAATTCATCCGTGAATACCTCTTCAAATTTGCTGCTTTTTATTTCAATATTTCCTTTTTTATCCGCAACAGCAAACTCAAATTGTACATCCCCTAAACCATAATTCCCTAAAGCCATTTGTATTTTTAAACGAATTTCTTCCCGACTATAGGTATCTGCTATAGTTGATTCATCAAAACTATGTAAATGGTAATCGTTGCTTAATCCTAAAGCTTTTTTGGGCAAATGAAACGATAAGCCCGTATTCATTTTTTTCGCTATTTCATTGGAAACCATAACGCCTGATTGATTTAGCTTATCGGATAATTGGTTTTTTGATAAAATGAGCAACCCTTGTAGCCAAGTAATTTGAATAAATAAAATACCCAAAATGGATAGTCCTATTAAAGTGAATATAATTGGGAATGTTTTTTTCATAGCGCAAGAAGCTACCCTTTGTTGAATAGGTGAATATAAAAAAAATCTCGGCTACCTATGGCAACCGAGTGTATTATTTATAGTTGTAGTAAATTTTTAACAGATTGTTTTGCCTATAAAACCCCCTCAACTAAAACAATGGCTTTATTATTGAGTACTTCTACAAATCCACCTTGTATGGAAAACATTTCTGAAGCCATCCCTTTTTTTAACACCTTTACTTGGCCTATACCCAAAGCACTTACCAAAGGAGCATGCTTGTCTAAGACTTCAAATAAGCCATCAATTCCAGGCAGTTGAACGCCTTGCACTTCGCCACTAAATAGTTTTTTTTCTGGTGTTAATATTTCCAATAACATGAAAGCTGTTTAAGTAATCGAAATTTATAATTAAGCGTTAGCCATCATTTTCTTTCCTTTTTCAATCGCATCTTCAATGGTTCCCACCAAGTTAAACGCTGCTTCTGGATAAGCATCTACTTCTCCGTCCATAATAGCATTGAATCCGCGAATGGTGTCTTCGATAGAAACGAAAACCCCTTTTAATCCTGTGAATTGTTCTGCCACATGGAAAGGTTGAGATAAGAAACGTTGCACACGACGCGCACGGGATACAATCAATTTATCTTCGTCACTTAACTCATCCATACCTAAGATAGCGATGATGTCTTGCAACTCTTTATAACGTTGTAAAATCATTTTTACTTTTTGGGCAGTATCATAATGTGCATCACCCACAATCGCTGGTGTCAAAATTCTTGAAGTAGAATCCAAGGGATCTACTGCAGGATAGATACCTAAATCTGCAATTTTACGAGACAAAACGGTGGTTGCATCTAAGTGCGCAAATGTAGTAGCTGGTGCTGGATCGGTCAAATCATCCGCGGGAACATAGACTGCTTGAACTGAAGTAATAGAACCATTTTTGGTAGAAGTAATTCGTTCTTGCATCAATCCCATTTCAGTAGCTAATGTTGGTTGATATCCTACCGCTGATGGCATACGACCTAATAAAGCAGATACCTCAGAACCAGCTTGGGTGAAACGGAAGATATTATCAACAAAAAACAAAATGTCTTTCCCTTTTCCTGTACCATCTCCATCACGGAAATATTCCGCAATTGTTAAACCACTCAAAGCCACACGTGCACGTGCTCCTGGAGGTTCATTCATTTGTCCAAATACGAAAGTTGCTTTTGATTCTTTTAAGTCTTTCATATTTACTTTACTTAAATCCCATCCACCTGCTTCCATACTATGTTTGAAATCGTCACCATATTTCATAATGCCTGCCTCAATCATCTCACGTAATAAATCATTCCCTTCCCGAGTTCTTTCACCAACTCCCGCAAAAACGGATAATCCACCGTGTCCTTTTGCGATATTATTAATTAACTCTTGAATCAATACTGTTTTCCCTACTCCAGCTCCACCAAATAATCCAATTTTACCTCCTTTCGCATATGGCTCAATTAAGTCAATAACTTTAATGCCAGTAAACAACACTTCTGATGCAGTACTTAAATTTTCAAACTTAGGAGGATTGGCATGTATGGGGCGACCATTAGATTTGTCTAGTTGAGGCAAACCATCAATGGCATCACCTGTAACATTAAATAAACGACCGTAAATTTCATCCCCAATAGGCATGGAGATGGGCTTACCTGTGTCCGTAACCACCATTCCTCTTACCAATCCTTCAGTACCGTCCATCGCAATGGCTCGAACACTGTCTTCCCCTAAGTGCTGTTGCACTTCGAGAATTAGTTTTTCACCGTTTGGTTTTGTAATGTATATAGCATTGTATATTTCAGGAAGTGAATTCTGATTAGGAAATTGCACATCCACTACAGCGCCAATAATTTGTTTGATTTTA
>Ga0209499_1000308_pt1 | contig 36392 bp, 56 predicted proteins | sample C_130208_EF_Meta_FD_187306 | JGI IMG/M metagenome (GOLD analysis project Ga0209499, IMG submission 187306) | Freshwater microbial communities from Lake Croche, Canada to study carbon cycling - C_130208_EF_MetaG (SPAdes) (version 2) | ecosystem: Environmental > Aquatic > Freshwater > Lake... | reverse complement strand
ATCTGCAATGGCATGGGTCACCTTGATGTTTGGAAACATCTCTTGAGCCTTTGCCTTAGTAATGCCTTTGTCGCCCTTTGTGAGGCATCCTAGGGCTTTCTGCCATACTTGTGGCCTAATCCTCTCAAAAGGTATGCCGCAAGCCGTCAGAGCCATCTCCAGATGACCAAAGCCATTGCCAAAAGTAAAAGCACTTTTAACACCCATTTGGGGGCTTGAATGCACTTGCTCCAGATAAGCTCTGCAATTTCCATCATAACCCACGCTGTAAGAATTAAGCAATTCAAATAAATCCTGCAAAGTCTCTGGCATTTTTTCAGCATAAGCATTTCTTTTTTCATCAATTATTGCAATTCCTCCGTTTGCGCCGGGGTCAATTCCGATTGTTGTCATTGGTTCCAGAGTTTAAGTTTCAGTTTCTTCGCAAGTCCGATAACAGCATGGTTTTCGTCATTATCCCTACAAAAGTGTTTTGTTCGCTCTTTGTAAGCAATCCATGATCCATCCTTTGATTGCTCAATTTGGATCAAGTGATGCTTCATCCATTTTAAGCGCGGCGAGAGTTCTTCGGGGAGGTCGGTGAAAAGACTTTCCATAAGTTTTTGATGATTCTGAATGTGAACCAGATTGGCTTCTTATTGCTTCGTTCTCCGATAGCTTTTAAGACTTCAATGGTTAAAAGTGGATCACGTCCAATGACGTAAAGAGGTGATGAGAATGTTGTTTGTGTTTTCATATCAGTTCGCTTTTATGCCTCCAGATTTCCTTTTGGCTTCTTGGTAGTTCAACGATGACGATATTGCATCCATTAAAGGTGCTTAAAGCATTGTTAAACCATTCTTGCTCATGTTCTGTGGTGTTATATCCAATAGTCATTGGAACATATCCACGTTCTTTTGCATCTGTTTCATTTGTTGTTTCAATCATAAAATTAAAGTTGCCCCAAGAATAAAGGACGGGCCAGCCTACAAACGTAACGCTTATTCTTTAGCCGATTGTTTCAGAACGGGATATCGTCGTCCTCTAAAGCCTGTTTCACTTGGTTATCAAAGAGTTTAATCTTGGCATTGCCTAAGATAGGGCCTTTATTTCCAGCCTCTTTCTGTTCCTTGCTAACATCCTGCACGATGAATCCATCGTTCCCATATTGATCTGGCTCATCACGAAGCAGAACAGTAAGATTGAGATATTTTGCTTTGGTTTTCGGTGAGGTGTAAATCAGCGACTTGTCAATTTTGTCGAGATTCAGATTTAGTTTAATCAGTTGTTTCATTGTTTTCTTGTTTTAGACCAGCCATTTTGGGGCTGAGATTGTTTGAATTCCCTCAATTTGCTTTGGGAAATGATTTGTTTTTAGGCATTGAGTCCACTTAGACAGGGCTTGCATGTAACCATTGCGGCCAATCTGGATAAGCGAATCATCTAAATTGACCCAAGCCGATTCATGCGGTGATGATGTTTCGACGAAGCAAAATAGGAACTCATTGCGATTTTCGCCAGATGCAGCATTCCACAAATCCAAGTACAAGGCTGCTTGCCAGTGGTATCCTCTCGAAATGATCGTCCTTGTCAATCCATCAATGCCGTCAATGCTTGCCGTCGTCTTGAGATCAATCAAGCAATTTGAACTTGATGGCACAAGATCAATCATTCCCTTCAGCTTAACGTCACCGATTTGGGAATACACGGCGGCTTCTGTCACGCATGGCGAAATTGCGCCACTTAGGAATTCTTTAGCCATTGCATGAGCCTTGTCAAAATCCTCGTCCGAAACGATGGTCATCCCACGAAAAACGACACTCGCTTTCCAGTTTTGAGCTTCCTTTGTGCGGAAGTTATCGAATGGCGAAACGACGAATTCATCCATGTCCTCTGGAGTGAGCGCAATGGCATGTACAAGCCTCCCGAAGTCTATTGCTGGAGTAGATTCCCGCTTTTTGCTGTGAAGCCACCTGTAAGGGCTTTTCACGAAGTCAAACAGCATTGACTTAGAGGCATATCCTTCAAGGTTTTGCGGAGTTGCCCCGTCCTTGTAGTATTCACGCCCAAGGTTATATTTTACGATTGCCTTCATTGTGCTGCCTCCATTTTCTTTTGCTTGGCATCAAGCGACTTTGTGGCGATTGCCATCTTGTCGATTGTAATATCTTCCATTTTTTCAACTCCGAGGAAATTACAAAATGCTTCTTCCACGACTTGCAGCTCTTCCATTCGAGCTTGAAGACCCATGATCTGAAGCGGTGAGATTGGCACTTTTTTCATCGTATGGGCGGCAGATTGCCCATCGTCATCTTCTTGTGCAATTCCGCAAACCGAAGCGAGGGAATAGCGGCGAAGGTAAGTTGTGGCCGCTCCAATGCCTTGTGCGTCAGTCTTTGCAGGGATACAGGACGAAACCCCTGTAATCGTTCCGCCTCCAGCATGGGCCAAGCAGGTTGTCACGCTTGCCATTGACCCATCAAAGGAGGGGATTTGCAAGATGCTTAACCCATTGGCCGAATAAACTGGGCGAATGGTGTTGAGCACTTCAGCAAGATCCGCGTATTTAGATTTGAAATGCGGGTTTGTGCTGCCTTTTGTTGCGTTTTCCACTTCACTTTGTGCTTTTGCAAGGGCGGTGAATAATTCGGGTGTTGCGTTTTCTAGGTTCATTTTTTCGTTGTTTTATGGTTTTGCCGTAGCGGCCAGATCAATTTGGATGTTTTCTTTAGGGTAGCAAGACAATTCTTCGACTTTTTTCATCACGTTGATTGCCTTTTGGCGAAAATGAGCGTCAAATTTGACTAGGATTCTAGTTCGTTGCCGTCCGTGCATGACAGTTTGATGTGAGTTTTTTCCGAATCTCCTTGCCGTATAATTCAGCGAATGAACCTCGGAATAAATGGTCATCGCTAGCCATCGAGGCTTGACGAATTCCATCAAACGAGTTTTGCAAACCATTTTTGCGGGATCTACTTCAAATTCAGCGGCAACAATCTCAACAAGTTTCTTGAATTCGATCATCGTGAAAGGGCTTCATAGGTTGGTTGATCTTCGTAGCGGATAGCGTCCCCATCCCAAAATGGGCCAAGCAAGTCTGAAATTTTCATTGAGCCTTGCAATTCAGGCCTTGCATGTGGACTTGTGAATCGTCCGGTGATTGCGTGGCCGTTTTGATCGAGGAACCTTGCAGCGTCGTTTTCATTGGAAAATTCATAAGTGGAAAATGCGCTTTTCTCTCTTTTCGTGATTCTAATTTTCATTTGATTGGCTTTTGTGGATTTGCAAGAATTAGGACGGTAACAATGTCAGCGAAGATGCAAGCCCAAAATAAATCATAGTTCCATTTTCCGGAAATCAGATTAGCTTGGTGGACACAGTGGAACACGCCAACATGGGCGAGAAGAATAATGGTGAAGAATGCGGCTGGGTGTAGTTTCATGGTTTGAAGTGGTGTTTGTATCTTGGATGATTTTTAAGTCTCGGTGAGTTTCTGATTTGTGAAGCCGTAGCATTCCAGCTTTGGCTTAAATAAATTGCAATCTCTGTTTTAGTCATGCCAATTTCCAACATTCGACTTGCAATGATGCTTTTAAGCCGTGATGCGTTCCACGAGTCCCGTCCGGTTGTGTCTTTGATAACTTCAAGCGGGCTGATGGATGGAATGGAATTTTTGCAGACCTGTTGGATGATTTCACTTGGCAGCATTTCTTGCCTCTTTGATGGTTTTAGCAAGCTCATCCCTTGAGATATTCATACTTTTCCCATCTCTAAGCCATAGCCTCGACTCTTTTTGAATGTTGCCAAAATAATCCTTCCAGCAAAATACATGGAATGACATTGGTGAATTTTCATGCCATGATGGCAATCTGTAAATAACACCGTTTCCTGTTTTTCTGCGTTCTATTTTCATGTTTTTTTTTAGTTGAATTCTGCAATCATTTCTGGTTTTTCGTAGATGTCAATCCCATCAAGTTCAAAAAGATTCTTGTACACTTCAAGTTCACTTTTCGGTTCACGGCGCAAGATGTAAGCGATGGATTCCCCGCTTTCAGTCATGCTTTTATAGGCCGATTCCATCATTTCAAGGTGCCATTGCAAGTCCGATTTAGCTTTTTGAAACTTTGTTTCACCATTCTCAGGTTCTGCAATGCTTTCAAGATACGCCAGCCGTTTACAGTAAAGGTTTTTTTCTCTGAATTTCTTCAAATCTTCAATTTCTCCAGTGAATTTCATATTATTTGATTTGTTTAAGGTTTGCTGCAACTTGGCTGGAAGCTAGGCCATAGAATCAGTCAAACCATTTCGCGGCAACTTGCTTTGCTAAGTCTTCATATTTCTCAGACGTGGAGCAATTACGGGCAAAAAATTTCCCGCGTAACTTCGCATAATGTGCTGTAATGTTTCCGCTAAGGTATTCGCACATCCGGAAAATTTCCACTCCGCGAACATTCTGCCATTTTTCGGGCGGTAATACTTCCAAGGCACCCCACCATTCATCTTCCGTAATTTCTCGCCAGTCTCCACAATACTCGGATTTTCTAGCCTCTTCCATCATCGGAAAAGCCTCATCCAATGGCATAATCTGAAATTCAGGGCTTCCGACTTCCCGCCTTTCGTTTAGCTCTCGAAGCATGTTTTCAAACAGTTTGCCCGTATAAGGGCTTTTAAGCGTTTCACCCTCTTCCGCAAGGCAAGCGGTTTCTATGTGGGTTTTTCCCGGCTGGTAAATACAATGATGTTTTTTCATTTTCTTTATTTTCTTTGTTTAATTTAATGCTTCAACTAGGCCGAAAGCTAGGCCTTGAGATTTAGGACATGCGAATTGGCATAATTACCCCGAAAGCATCATAGCAAGCAGGCTTTTCCTCATTATGCTTCCCGCTACTTGTTGGAATTACTTTAATTGGTGCTTGGTCAAAATTGCCAGCATCAAATTCAAGAACAACCCCTTTAGTTCCCATCGCGGAAGCAATAGCAAAAAGCATTTCAGCATTTAGGGCTACCCTCCGCAAGGTTTTTCCTTCTTGGTCGGGGATGACTCGCCTCCAATTCGGAAATTCCCCAAGGACAATTCTGGGAAAGCTAGAACCATCTTGCAAGTCAATGGTCTCTTCCAAGCATTCTAGGCTAGGTTCTAGGTTTTTCTCTTTCCTGCTTGCTTTCAAGGCTTGGATTGAGACGTGACCAGAAACATCATTTTTTGACAATTCCACGGGTACAATGACAAGCCCTTGACCATTTGTTGCAATGAGATTCCCCTTGCCGTTTTCAACTTCCAAAAATGGGGCTGTTATGACATGGCGGGTTTGGTCATTGCTTGCGATTGCTTCAATTTTAATCTTTTTATTTAGTTTCATCGGTTTGTTTTGTTTAATTTGATGCTGCAACTTGGCCGTTAGCTAGGCGGGAGAATTATTTACAAGATAGAATTGTTTGCAAGTTTATTTCAGAGAAACTTTTCAGGCTTTTCCTTCCGCTTTGGCGATAGCTTCCCGAGCGTCACTTGCCGAACGGTTAAAGCTGTCCCGCATCGGTCCCGCCATCAATCCCGCTTTCCTCAGCAGAAATTCAGCATCTTTCAACGCTGACAGCAATTCGGGAGCGGTAGCAATGACGTTAGCGTGACGCATGGCCGAAATGGTAGGAAAATACGCAATTACATAATCACCATTAGCAAGGCATCCTTCCATCTCTTTTCCTTCTGATTCATTGCACTCTGATCGGCTGGCTTTTAGTATTTCCCAATTATTTGATTCCATTTTTTTGATTAGTTTGATGTTTAGAAATTCCCGCCATAAAAACATTCATCGAACTTTGCAGCATCGAAATCACGGCTTTCTTGCTTTCCGCATTCATTCTTGCCGCATGATACGGACTTGGCCGATGGATTGTAAAATACTTGTTCACCCCGCTTAACCTTGCCTTTGCAACAAGCGCAAGTTGAATCGAACTTAGCATAAATCCACTTAGGGTCATTGGAATAATAGTTACTTTTCATGTTCCTTTTTTCTTTGTTTAGTTTGATGCTTCAACTGAGCCGAAAGCTAGGCGGGAGAATTATTTACAGGGCTGGATGAGTTGCAAGTTTATTTTATGCTGAAATCAACTTTCTTTAAGATTGCTTCATTTTCTTTGGCGTAATCGTTGGCAAAATCAAAATCAACTTCAGTGCCTAAATAATTTCCATTTTTATCAGTTAGGATATATTTAACAGGCTTTTCTGGTAATTCTGGCAACAATTCGACAAGATGAGATTTTCCAGCCATTCTCCGACCACTGTTTATTTTAGCAAGTTTGGATCTTGTCATTTTAGCTTGCAAATATTCATTAACTCTCAATTCCCATTCTTTTCTTGTCATTGTCTTTGTTTGGTTTTGTTTGGTTTGATTGTTGGCTTTGCTCCGGCCAACTGCAATCAAGATAAAGCAAGTATTCGGGCTTGGCAACAAAAACTTCATTTATTTTTCACTTTTTTACAAGTTATTCATTTTCAACAATTAAGGAGAGTTAGAATCAAATTGAATCCATTTATTCAAATTCAAAGCCTTATCGAAACGCTATTCCCACCAATCACCCACTTAATGCTGGCATTCAAAGCCGGCCATACTTTGTTTGGTATTGATTGAGGCAAGGTCGGTAGCGCAAGCCTAGGCAATCATACTGGCAAGGATTGCTGCTGGTCTTAGATAAGTTTAACCATGGATGGCAATGATCCGTCAATAGCTAATATTGGCACCCAGGCTCCAATCCCAATAAATACGTTAAAAAGTTTTGATACCCCCCCACAAAAGCACTGTTCAAACGTACATCGTGCTTATTTGGCCGGGAATGCCCCTAGAATCGATCGATGCCATTTATGGGATAAAGCTAGGCAAGATTCATTCAAAGCGATTTTCATCTAACATCATCCAATAATGTAACATGGCATGGAATCTGTACTGCGCCATTGATGTTACATTGACGCCATCATGGCAAAGCGTGTCGAGTTGTCACATGGTCGGTTGAACATTGCACGGATGAACACTGGATGAATGAACACTGGCAAGCGCATGATTCAAGCGGGTGATTCAAGCGGATGATTTAAACGATCGTTTGAATTGATTGATTGGAGCAGGGATGTAATGTTACATTGCGACATTAACGCGTGTTCGAGTGAGTAGTGTTCGGATGAACAGGGGGGGAGGGGGTTGGCAGCGGCCTGTGATAATAAATGCTGAGCGATTCCCCATCCAAACAAAAAATTCTTAATTGCCCAAACATTCTATTGACAAGCCTACCATCAATCTCTATAACCGCGACATGGCGCGTGGTGACTCATATCAACTTCAAGGGCAACAAGGTGGACAGGTATATACGTCTGCTGATGGTGCGGTGACTGGAAACTTTCGTTGGATTCAGATTGTGAATGATGCTGTGTTTAGTGCGATTGCGAGTCCGAATGTAACGAATGCAAGTACTAAGTTGATTACGATTACGCATTTTGCTGGTACTGGGCTTGGAGGCTTGTTTACGGGCTTTACGGTTACGAGTGGCGTTGTGATTGCATACACTGCTTAATGTCGCAGTATAGATCATCTGGTGCGTTAGATGATGCCATTGCCCAAGATGGTGATGGAGGATTTACAGGTGTGAACCAACGATTACAACTTAACCAGTTGGAAGTTGGTGAGGTTAGGGAGTCCCTGAATGGAAGGATGGATGGGTATTGGAAGCCCCGTAAGGGAGTTGTGGCGAGGACAGGATCACTGACCAGTGGTGGAAGTCCATTACAGTTGCCATTCCTTTTAATTGGATCAAGTGCAAAAACCATTGCATCATCTAGCCTTGCGACAAATGAAGTGACTATTGTTGTTACTGCTGGACATGGGTTTGCGGTAGGTAGCGTTGGATATGGACTAATTGCTGGATTGACATTTTCTGGGACTAACCCAAATGGTGTAAGGCTTTTGACTTATGTCTCATCAACTCAGATGAAGTTTTCCGTTACGGCATTGACTACTGCTGTTTCTGGTGCTGGCACATTATCTCAAGTACCAATCAATGATGCAGCTAACGTCAATGTAAGAGCATCCTGCTTATTCAGTGATCCAAACTCAGATAATGCTGAGAGCGTTGTGTTGGCACTAGACTCTAAGGCAATCTTGGTTAATCTCAATGGGTATACTACGCAGGATATTGCATATCCTACTGGCAAGTCATTGGCTGGCAATACAGACATGATCCAAGCATTTGATCGTGTGTTTTTATTCCGTGATGGAGCGCAAGCATTTGAGTGGTTTCCTAATGGCAGACAGATTGAGAGTGCTAGTTCAAGTGCTTTTACTGTAACAATGCGAATTAAAGATCACGGACTTACTGTTGGTGACAGCATTGTTATTAGTGGGTTAACTGGAGGAACACCAGCTAACGGCACATTTACTGTTGTTACTATTACTGACAAGGATGTTTTCACTTATACGTTCACTACTTCTCAAACACAAACATTTGGAATTACCAATGCAGTACTAAAAAATGGATTCACACTTATTCCAGCAGGAGTCTATGTACAACCACAAGTGTTTGTTTCTACCACTGGATCAGTGACAAATGGAGTTGTGAGCCTCACAGTTAGTGGTAATACTACTATTGTTAAAGGTGACACAATAACTGTGTATGAAACAGATATACCCACATTTAGTTCAATTTCTGGTCAGTCATTTGAAGTACTAAGTGCAACTACTACAAATATCTCGTTCATTGCTCCAGTAGCAAACTTGGCAAGTATTACTGGCAGTGAACAAATTCAGATTGGTGGTCAATTTAGTATTGGAGGAGGTTTTATCCATCAACCAGCACCGCCATGGGGAGTTTACTTCCAGCGAAGATTATGGGTTCCATTTTACTACGATCCAGCAGGCACGTTTAGCTCACCAACCTACACAAATAGGAACATTACTGATGAAATTGCCGTTTCTGACATTTTAGACAGTCATACGTTTGACCAGATTGCCAATCAATTCAGAATTACTGGTGGAACTGCTGATTTTCTTGTAGCAATGCAAGGATTCTATGATGATAAGCTTGTTGTATTGAATAGAAATAGCTTGCACCTAATTAGCGGAACACTAGGAAGCTTGGCCGACACAAAAGTTACGCAGTTGACAAGTGAAGTTGGATGCTTGGCAAAGAAAAGTGTCATGATGAAAGGTAACTCCATGTTCTTTTTATCAGATCAAGGAATCTATGCTGTTGAATTCTTGAATGATTACAATCTTCGGGGAGCAGATGAGCCTATTTCTAAAAATATCCAGCCATACATTGACAGAATTAATAAAAATCTAGCTGTTGATGCAGTTGGAATGCTGTTTAATAACCGATATTACCTTGCTGTTGCTTTAGATTCCGTATCAGGAGCAAATGATGCACTTGGGAACAATACAATTCTGATATTCAACTTCCTAAACAAGGCTTGGGAGTCAGTTGACACCTTTGGTGCGAGTGATTTTGTCATAAAAAACCTAATTGTTGGAAGTGCCGCTGAAAGAAATAACATTTACGCTGTGACTTCACTTGGTGGACTTCATCAACTAGAAGCTATCGAGACTTCCAATGACATTCTTGTATCTGATGGTGTTGCTACTAGCTTTAGTATCAATTCCTCTTTAACTACTAGGGGATATGCTTTAGGGAATCTTGATCGCAAGCGATTTACTGATGGACAAGTCACAATGCAATGCGTTGAAGGCGGTCTTGGTGAATATAATGTTTCATTTGCAGCGGAAGATCCAGACAACAATCAATTTGTTGGTACTACAACTGACTTTCTTAATGGCACTGTTCTTGGAACTGGATCAGCTCCAGAAGATGAAACAGGAAATATCCGTTTTCGACTTGGCGGTATTAGAGGATATGTTGGAAGCCTTACCTTGACAAGAACAATCGGATCTCCTAAAATTACTTCAATTAAGATCACTGGTTCAGTGACAAATAGACAAATCATTTCCCAAACATAATATGGCAGGAGTCGTAGATACAACAAATACATTCGCAACAAACGATGTGATTACCAGTGCGGCAATGAATAACATCATTGACCAAACAGTATTTACAGGCGATGCGATTTCTGGAGGTACACTTGCAGTTACTTCTGGAAAATTAAAGGTAGCAACAAGTGGAATCACATCAAATGAGATGGCAGTTAATGCTGTAACGACAAATACGATTGCTGATGGCACAGTTACAGCAGCAAAACTTGCATCAGATGCAGTTATTCCAGTTGGGATGATTCTTCCTAGAGCCGTATATGGTAATGCGACTGGATGGTTATTTTGTGGTGGAGCAGCAGTAAGCAGGACAACGTATGCAGCATTATTTGCATTGATTGGAACCACTTATGGATCTGGAGATGGAAGCACAACATTCAATGTCCCAGATTTACAAAGTAAATTTATTCGTGGAGAACTTACTGGAACGACAGCAGCAATCGGAGCTACTCAAGCCTCAAATGTTGGAAGTCATACTCATAATGTGGACGTATTATTCAATCAAGCCAATTCAAATGGATCGGCATCACTAAGTGGAACCGATCAAACTCCAGCCAATCTATCTAAAACATTCACTACTGGAAGTGGCACTCAAACTGGAGAAACTCGTCCGATTAACATGGCGATGCCATTTTATATCAAGTATTGATGAATGAATATCTTGCAAAAACAATTGAAATTTATGAGCAAAACAAAATTGATTTTCATGGTTTGCTTAACTGGCATTTATGTCATGGAATCGTTGTTTCTTGCTTTGATGGATTTGCTATGGGATTCTACACTCGTAGTGAAGATCCGACAAATCCTACTCCAATTTATCATTCAGACTCATTATTTGTTACAATGTGTTGTGGAAATATGCAAAAATGCTTGCAGTCATTTAAGAGTGATTTTGAGTTTATCATTTTTCAAAGATCATTCAAAAACTCACCAAGGATAAGATTATATCCTATGGAAAAATTCTTCAAACAACTTAAATAATACAATTATGGGCGGCTCTCCTAAAGTTCCAACTCCACAAACTCCGAATTACGGATCTGATATCAATACTTTGCTTGGTTCATACCAGCAATCAATGCCGGGAGTTCTTGGTTTTGAGCAACAGTATCGACCTCAATTTGGTAATTTGAATCTTGGTGATGTTCAAAATTTCTTACAAGGTGGACAGGGACAACAGGGCATTCAAGGACTTGGTGGACAAGCATATCAAACTGGAATTAGCCAACAACTTGCCGCACAACAGCAGCAACTAGCTGGACAGCAAGACCAGACTCAAGGATTGCGTCAGCTTCAAGCTGGATTATCTCCAGAAGCAGCAATGGCTACCCAACAAGCCTCTGATGCGGCTAGAACTGCTTACGCTGCATCTCTTGGAGTTACACCAGAGCAACAACGCATGGCACAGCAGACAGCGCGTGAGGCAGCACAAGCAAGCGGTCGCCTTGGAAGTAACTCAGCTATTGCTGGTGAGATCCTCAACCGTGAAGATATTCTTGCTCGCAAACGTGCTGAAGCAGCTCAAGCGGGAAGTCAAGCATTTCAATTTGGGCAATCGTTTTATCAACAGCCGGGACTTCAAGCACTTTATTCAACTCCTGCTGGAATGCAGATTGGTCAAAACTATCTGAATGCTGGAATTGGCTCTATTGGACAATCAAGTCCACAACTTTTCGATATTGGACAAGCACTTAATCTTGGAGCAGCACAACGTCAGAATGTTCTTCAAGCTCAACAAGTTAATGCTCAAATCAAATCATCAAACCAAGCATCCGGGATGGGACTATTTGGAGATATTGCAAAAGGAGTTGGCGGAATTTTAGCAGCACCTGCAACAGGTGGAACCTCACTATTTGCATCATTCTTAGGAAAATAATTTATGGCACTTCTAGGACAATCAATCAATCCAGCCTTATTTGTTCAAGATTACTCTGGCTTTACAAAAGCCGCAGGAATTCAAGCACAGGGAATGCAGAATCTTGGACAGCAGATTCAAAGCGTTGCAAATGACTATGCTGCGAATAAAAAAGAAGAATCAAAGCTAAGTGCGGCAAAGAAAGCTGGCATTGCTGATATTCAGGCAGCTATTCAGCTAAGTAAATCAAGTGGTCTTGGCATGGAGTCAACACTTGAGCCTCTACTTGCTGCTGCAACAGATCCAAACTCATCATTGATTGAGCAAGCTACTGCTGCCCAACAAGCATCACAGAGCATTGCTTCAAATATGAATGCCAAGTTCAAGATTGAAGAGCTTAATATGCAGCGTCAAGCAGCTTCAAGAGCAGGAGCAATGGATGCAGCAAAACTTCAAGCTATTGCTGATGAGAAGAATCAAAGAGACGCATTATCTAGTGCTATTGGGAATCCATTATTCCAAAGCGTTGTTTCACAACTACCAACTGAAATGTCAAAATCAATTTTGGCAAGTTCTGAAAATCTTACTCCATCTCAAAAGTTTGATTTGGCAAATTCACTTACGCAATTTGTTCCAAAACCTAAAAATATTACAGCTCCACGTGTTGAGACATTTGATACTCCACAAGGAAAAGTCCAATTACAGCATGATGAATCTACTGGAAAATGGATTCCAATTCAAGCTACTGGAGTTGATGGACAAGTTGGAGTTTCCCCTGCAACATCACTTCCACTTGTTAACCCTCCTGCTGGATATGAATCATATAGAACTCCATCTGGAGGAATTGGAGTGAGGCCACTAGAGGGAAGTCCAGATTATGTTAAGCAAGAGCAGGCAAGAGCCGCTGAAGAAGCACTGAAAGATCAAAGAGCAATTAGTGGAGCAACAGTAATTCAAGATGCTTCAAGAGCATTAGCAGAACTTAAAAATATCACTCAAGGAACTGGAATTATTGCAGCAAATGCCCGAGCAGCAGCTTCTGGGATTAAAGGGACTCCAGAATATAAGATATTAAATAATTATATTCCAACTATTGTTGCAAACATAACATTTGATAAACTTCAAGAATTAAGACAAAATTCACCAAGTCATTCATCTGGACTTGGATCACTAAATCAAGGAGAAGCCAGTTCATTGAGAGATTCTGCTGGAAAATTAAATGACATTAGTGATCCCGTACTTTTCGCTGAAAATTTAATTCGTGTTCAAACAAAATTCATTGATGCTGTTCATGGAACATCAGCACAACGCCAAAAACTTGTTGATGATGGCAAACTTAGTCGAGTGGAAAATCTTAAAATTGAATCACTTTATCCAGACATTCAGATGTCAGGTTCTGGACAAATGATACCAAGGAATATAACTCCAGCACCAGTATTTGTTCCCAGATCAGACGTTCAATCAATTATTGACAAATATAAATAAAACTTATGGCAGATAGTACAAATAGTAATCAGGCATTTGATGAAATTCAAAATACGATTGTCAAAGTTAATGGAAAACTAGAAGAAGCAAAAGCACAAAATGACATTGATGCTCAGAATGAATACTCTTCTGACTTACAATCTCTTATTGGAGAACTTCAAAGATTTCGAGTTGAGGGGCAAGCTATTGAGCAGAAATCACAAGACGCGTTAAAAAAAGAATTAGCAAGTCCAGACATCTTAAAGAAAGATATTGCAGTGTCATCTGCTGACATTTTGATGGGACAAGCTGGTGGAATGGGTGGAGCTATGCCACTTGGGCCTAAAATTCAGACTTATACTGATGCTAAAGTAGTCCCAATTCTCTCTCAAGTTCTTAATGCTCCAGAAGAAGCTATTGATGCCAAGAGTGGATTTCCACTTCTTGATCGTCTCTGGATTGGAATGGCTCCAACTGAAGGCGATAAGCAAAATTACCTAGTTCGTAAGTATGGGCAAGAAAACGTAACTCCAGTAAACATCGGAGGACAATCGAATTATGCCATTAAAACTGGTGATGGTAAAATCACATTGTTTGATGAAGTTGGACCAAGTGCAAAAGATATTGCAGATATTTCTGGTGAAGTAGTGCCAATGACTGCTGCTACTATTGCCGCAACAACAGCCGCAGGATCAACTGGAAATCCATTTTTTGTAGCTGCTGCTGCGAATGGAGCATACTTTGGTGCAACTGGAATTCAAGATGCACTTGTTCGTGAGAGAATGGGTGAGAGAATTCAGCCAATGGAAATTGCTGCTCGACGAGGATTTGAAAGTGGTATTGGGATGGCTACTGATTTAGTTACTGCTGGTACTGGTAGATTTATTACTCGTCGTCTAGGCAAAGGAGTCATCAACCAATATGGGAAAGCTATTGCTGATGCTGAGCAAGTTCTGAGGAGCAAAGGTATGAATGTAGAAACTCCATTTGCTGCTGAGTTTGGCCCATCAAAACTTGAAGCACAACAAAAATACGCAGGAAGAAATCCAAATAGTGGAGAATCAGTAAGACTTAACAAAAATCTTAATATCCTTTCTGATTATCAATCATCACTTACTCCTAATCCACAGACACCAGCAGCAACATTCGATAAGGTTATTGGCACTCTTCGCACTGAGTATGATGATTTAGTCAAAGCTGTTGAATCTGAAGATAAGAAAGCTGCTGCGATTATTCGCAAATCACTTGATGATAAACTTGCTGGAATTTCAAATTATCAGCAATGGAAAGATGAAGGGTTCCAGAAAGAACCTCTTGGTAACGCTCTTAATGCAATTTTGATTCAAGGAAAAGAACAAATAAATGAATTAAAGGGTAAAGCATTTAGACAATTTTATGATACTTCTAATAAAGCTGGTGCATTTATTGCTCCTAAAGAAGCATCAAAAACAATTAAAAAAGCCATTTCTGTATTTAAAGGAATTAAGACCAATTCTGAAGTTGATCGAATTGTTGGGATATTGGACGAAATGCACTCTTGTAAACTTAAAGCAGATAAACTTGAAAGACTTATCAATCAAGGCAAAGTAAAGCCAACAAAGGAAAATTTGAAAATTATTAAAAACCTCAGGAATGCTTCTGCTCCACTTGATGTGGAAGCATTGAATATGTATGTACAAACAATTAGTCAAGCAATTCCAGAAAAGGGAGCTATTGGCGGGAAAAACGCAGCTCAAGTCGCATCTGTTGCTGGAGGAGCTTTAACAAATTTGCGCGACTCAGTAATTGCCAAAAAGAAACTTGGAAAGCAATTTGCTGATGTTAATGCTCAATACGTAAATGATGTTTTGCTTTTTGAAAGGCAATCACCCGGTGCTATTCTGAAAGAAAGATTAGGAGATCCTGTCCTCACCCCATCACAAATGGTAGATAGAGTTGTTTCTGACCCTGCCCATGTTGACGATGTGTTGAGGGCTATTTCACTTGCTGATCCTAACCAAGTGCCCAAATTTAGAGAACAGCTCCAAAGGGCTTATCTTGATAAAATTGGCTTAACGGCTCGTAATGGCCCATCCGATAAGATTGACTTCAATCCAGAGATTATTCAAAAGTTATACGGAGTTGATGTCAATGGCGTACCCAATGCAAATTCTGGCAAGTTGATGGTTGGTAAGTTACAAGAACTTGAAGGTGCATTAAAAGATTCAAAACTCAATCTTTCAAATGTTAAGCCAGATGAGGTTGATGCGTTATTCAAATCATTAAGCCAGCAAGAAAGAGAAGGAGTTGTAAAATCAATTACATCTAGGCTTGCTTCTGAGAAACAAGCTGATTTAATGCTTGAAAATACTTTAATCAAACTTGCTAAAAAAGGAGAATGGACTAAAGTTGATAATGATGAGTTCGCAAGAGCGATGTTTAATGCTCCAATTCAAGATGTAAGAACTATTATAGGAAAGATGCCACAATCTGAAAGAATTTCTCTTAATGCTGATTTTGTTTCTCATCTATTTTCTCGCTATCCTAGTAATGGGCAAATGACCAAAAATGGTATTGAATTATGGAATGCTGATGCTTATTTAAATGATCTAAAGTCAGAAAAGGGAAAAGAACTACAAAAGAAAATTATTCTAGTTCTTGGTCAAGACTTCTTTGATACATTTACTGCTTCTTCAATAGTTCAATCTGCAAGTAAGATGCCAACATCAGCACAGCAATCTCAACTTGCTCAAATTAGTATGCGAAAAGGTGGCATTCCTGCAATGATATCTAAAATCTATGGTAGTACAGTTAACAAACTTATGGGTGCTGCCTACTCAACTGGTAGATTAAAGCCTTTTCTTAGATTTATTGAGAAAGATGTTGGATATGAAAAATCTGATGAAAATCTTAAACGATTATTTTATCCGCTTGTAACTACAAATCTTGGGATTCGCGCATTGACCCATCAAAGCAGAAATGATCCTAAATTTGCAGAAGCAAATCAAGCAATGCTTAACATGATTCCAAAAGAAGAGGAGAACTTTAAAAATACATACGAAAATCAATAACTATGAAGGCAAAACTAAAAGTAAAAACCAAGTCAATGAAACAAGTTGGCTATCTCCTTAGTAAGGCAAGTCCACTAACTTCAAAGGAACAGAACAAACTGAAAAAAGAGTTGCATTCTGGCAAGGTAAAGATTAAAAAAGCTAAATGACCGATGAGACTCAAACACAACCAACCGAGTACAAGAACATAAGGGAGGAGAAGTCTGCTTGGTTTCTTGAGATCAAGGAAAGAGCCAAGAATCTTCCAAGGGGTTCAGTTGAACACTATGCTCCAGCAGTTGCTGCACAAGCACTCTGGATGCTGGCTCAAGGCGCAAGGATTAAATCAATCTCAGAAAAGACTGGTTTAGGACATGAGACAATTCGGAAACTTGAATGGAGACATAATGACACGCTTGAGACAAAGCGTAAGGAATTTTCCATGCGTTATGCTATTGCCGCCCAAGAGTATACTGACTTGCTATTTGAAAAGGCTGAGCAATTATCCAATGATTCAGAAGCTCTATCTAAAATTTCTCCAGACAAACTGGCTCTTACTATCGGCATTATGACAGACAAAGCAGCTCAGTTGACTGGCATGGCTGGAATGGTCATCGAGCATCGCAAGGGAGCATCTATTGATGATGCAATGAAGATGATTGCTGAAACCAAAGCAAGGATTGCAGAACGGATTAAATCTCAAGCAATCGAAGCTGAAATTATTGAAGAATGATTTGGAAGCAACATCAGATTCTATCTCCTCCAAATGACGATGAGATTGCGCTTATGGAACCACAAGAGCTTGTGGATCTTCATAAGGCGTACCATGATGCCATTGATAATTCAGAGAAAGACCCATATCGCTTTGGATTTAGGCTTCCTCACTGGATCAAGGCTGAAGAACAACTTGATGAAGTAAATGAAATTCTTGCGTTAGGAGGGAATAGGTCAGGAAAAACTCAATGGGGTGCATTCTCTGTTGTTCGTGCAGCAGTTGAGAATCCAAAGTCTGAAATCTTTTGCTTCGCCCAAACCTCTGAAGTCTCGATCCGTCAGCAACAAAGCGCAGTTTACGATTGGCTTCCTGCTGAGATGAAGACAAAACAGACTTCGGCAAATGCTTATATCAGCTACACAAAGAAGAATGGATTCACGGACTCCTCATTGATCTTGCCGAATGGAAGTCAGATCATTTTCAAGACTTATTCACAGTATCAGAACAACCCAACTATCCTAGAAGGTGCTGAATTGGGAAGCAGAAACCCAACTTGGCACAATGTTGGAGTTTGGCTTGATGAGTATCTTCTTGGCCCAGAACTAATCAATACTCTCCGCTTCCGATTGGCTACTCGCAATGCCAAGATGTTAGTTACCTTCACACCTATTGATGGCTGGACAGAGGTAATCAAAGAATATCTTGATGGAGCAACTATTATTGAATCTCGCAAAGCTGAATTACTTAAAAAGGAGCTTGTTCCATATGTTCAGCGCAGCAAAAAGCGTAATGCTTCAATTCACTACTTCCACTCTCAAGACAATCCGTTCGGGGGTTATGAACGAATCAAGGAAACTCTCATAGGCAGATCGAGAGAGGAAATTCTTATTCGTGCTTACGGAGTTCCAGTAAAATCTCAAGCAACAAAGTTTCCCAAGTTCAATACTGCCGTCAATGTTATTTCTCCATACATGATTCCAGAAGAAGGAGTGACAAGGTATCATGTGATTGACCCTGCTGGAGCAAAGAACTGGTTCATGTGTTGGATTGCAGTTGATGCAAGCGGAACATTCTACGTTTACCGCGAATGGCCGGGAGTTGATGTTGGCGATTGGGCTGAATGGAAATCCGGGAAGTGGATTGGTGGCGAAGGAGCTAAGGGTCAAGGATACGGTATCAGAGATTATGCCGATTTGATTCTTGATCTTGAGGGCGACGAGGAGGTCTTTGAGCGTCTTATTGACCCAAGATTGGGAGCGGCACGTTATCAGGCCTCTGACGGGGCTTCCAGCATTATTGAAGACTTATCTGATGCTGGAATCGTTTGCATTCCAGCTCCCGGCATTGAAATTGATGACGGATTGCAAATTCTTATTGGCAAGATGTCATGGGATACGGCAAAACCAATGGACTCAGTCAATCGTCCCAGATTCTATGTCTCAAAAGATTGCGAAAACATTATTTCGGCATTATCTGAGTACACTGGAGAACAAGGCTTGAAAGAAGCGTGGAAAGATCCTATTGACGTTCTCCGATATGCAGCAGTTGCAGGAATAGATCATATTGACAATTCTGTCAGTTTGGTTACAACTCAGGGAGGTGGAGGTTATTAAACGAAAAAGAAAATGGAACAAAGCAAAGAAATAAAAGAACTAATTGAAAAGAGGAATCGTGAATACAGAAGGCTTCATCCTCTTACAAGTGACGAAAGACACAAGGAGATATTGGAAGCATCAAGCCACATAATACTAGGTGACTACAATCCAGATTCACAGTGGACGTTTACAGATGGCGAATCTCCGTTTGAGTGGTATGATGCTCAAGTCAAAGCGATAAACCATTTTGGTCATATTTTTTGCATAAATCCATTTTACAACAACTTCAATGAATTTACTCGAAACGGACAGCGTAGGCCACCTGACTCGCCTGATATTTTTTGGGGATGGGAGTTCAAGTCAACCGATGAGATGTTGGCAAGGCTAACTGGGTCGTGGCAACATTACTCAGATATGACGATTCGTACTATTAAATATCTAAAAGCCCAGTGTGGCGTTGAGTTCCCAAATGGTTGGGGTGACCAATTCATAAAAACAGTATGAGAAAAGTAGTTAAAAAACTAGGCCGCCATAAAAAGATGGATATGCCAGAAGAAATCACTGAAATTCAAGTTGATGAAGATATTTCTGAAGATCAAGTATTTGATAATATACTTGTATTGCGTAAATGTCCAAATCCAGATTTTGTCATTGGAAGGCTTGATGGCTTTGCAATCAATATCCGCTGTGGACGAAAGGCATCAAATAGGTTAATAGGAAAGCAGATTTCCATTAAGAAGTCAAAAGACGAAGAGATTTACCATTATTTACCATGAGCAAATACGAAGCAGAAGTCAGTGATGACTCACTAATTTACGCCGAAGAAGAGCCAGATATTAACATGCTGGCAATGGCTTATGATAATATCCTTATTGAATTGGATGAATACTTTCAAAGTTGTCAGCAGTCATATCAAGATCGACGTAATATCTGGGATGGTAAGTCTGATGATCTAAGAAAACATGGAGCAAATGCTTTCCCGTGGGAAGGTGCTAGTGACCAAGAAGTTAACATCGTTGGTGAGCGTATTGATATGTTTGTGTCAATTCTTGACCAAGCATTAAGCCGTAGTCACATCAAGGCATTCCCAACAAGCATGGCATCAATGCCAAGGGCTTCAATGGTTTCCTCGTTCTTAAAGTGGATGCGATCAAGCTACATCCCAAACTTCCGCAACGAAATGGAACTTGGGGCGAACTACTTGCTTGAGAAGGGAATCATGGTTTCCTATGTTGGATGGAAACGTGAGAAACGCACATTCCTACAAGAAGTATCACTAGATCAAATCGCTCAACAATCACCAGATTTAGCTAATTTGATTGTTTCTGGAACTGATGACGAGACAATTCTTGCAATGTTGGAGCAAGCATTTCCAGATTTGACTACTAAACGCGCAAAGAAAGCCATTAAAGAGCTTCGAGTGACTGGGAAAGCTAAGATTCCAATTCCTCGCCTATCAGTTGATTGTCCAGTTGTTCACTCTTGTTCATCCGATGGAGAGATTCTATTTCCTCCGTATGTTTCAGACCCACAACGTAGTCCATATGTATTCTGGCGCACATTCCTTACGGCTCAAGAGCTTGAGAAAAAAGTAGTAAACGAGGGATGGGATGAAGACTGGGTTCGTGGAGCAATCGAAGAGCTTCGCGGAAAAGACTCCATGTATATTGATGGGGAAAAGCTAAAGACTGTTACTCGTCTGCCAATCACTGATGACAATGATCTCGTAATGGTTGTCTATGGATATCAGAGACTCATTGATGAAGAAGATGGTTCAGAAGGAATCTATTGCACTATCTTCCATCCTCAGAAAGATGGATATGCAAAGCATGAGCTTCTCAACGGATATGATAATTATCCATTTGTTGTAACTCGCCTTTCAAACGATCAAAAGCGTATGTACGAAGTTCAGACATTCTCTGATATTCTTCGTGGAGCGCAAATGCAGATTAAGACTGAGCGTGATTCGCGTGTAGATAGGGCATCCATTGCTACTCTGCCACCGATCATGCACCCCGCTGGCCGTCCTCCATCTGATTGGGGTCCGGGACGTAGGGTTCCTTACCGTCGTCTTGGTGAGATTGCTTTTGGCCCTGTTCCTCAAATGGATCAAGGATCAATGGAAGTTGAGCAATCAATGCGTCTTCAAGCAGATCGTGCAGTAGGACTTGACTTGACTAATCCGATTTCAGCTATTCGCCAGCAATTTTATGTTGGTAAGTTTCTTGACCATGTTCGTGATGTTCTTGCCCTTGCTTGGAAACTTTATCAGCGAATGGGACCAGACGAGGTGTTCTTCCAAGTCACTGGTAATCCAAATCCACAAGTGATGTCAAAGGGAAGTCCAGATGAAAACTTCTCAATTACTGTTGCGTTTGACTCTCAATCAAATGATCCAGAGACTGCTGAAGCTCAACTGAAAAACATGATTAGTCTTGTTCAGATGGATCGTAATGGAATCATCGACATCAACAAGATGCTTGAGTTTGTCGCGTCATCCATCAACCCAATTTTTGCGGATTATGTATTGCAACCTGCTGAAGAGTCCCAGCAAAAAATTGCTAAAGCGGTTACAGATGATCTTGCAAAAATCTTTTCTGGAATTGAGGTTCCTGCACAAGCCAATGGAGCGCAAGTTGCGATGCAGATGGTTCAAGCCTATGTGCAACAACCAGACATTGCCCAACGTGCTCAACAGGATGAGGCATTTGCTGCAAGGCTTCAGAAGTATGCTGGCCAGTACCAGTTCATGCTTCAACAAGCTCAGAATGCTCAAATTGGACGAATCGGAACTGCTCCAGCCCAAATGGGTGGAATGCAGACTCAACAAATGAATCAACAATAATAATATGAAACAAGGGTTGTATAGTGCAATCAACGCAAAGCGCAAACGTATTAAAGCTGGAAGCGGAGAAAAAATGAACAAAGTCGGCAGTAAAAATGCACCAACGGCTAAAGATTTCAAACAATCTGCTAAAACTGCAAAGAAAAAGTAATGGAGAAGCGGTTTAAAAAGGTAATCACAAATCCCACAACGGGACGTAAGAAAACAATCAAATATGGTCAAGCTGGCAAAGCTGCTGATGGAGGTGATCGTATTCGTCCCGGCACGGCTAAAGGTGATTCTTATTGCGCTCGTTCTGCAAAGATCAAAGGTGACTGGAAGTCAGATCCAAACTCACCAAATAACTTGTCGAGACGCAAATGGAAATGCAAAGGCTCTAAATCAATGAAATAATATGACGCAACTACCAAAACTAACAATCCTGCAAGCTGTGGAATCACTCTCTGATCGAGATGAATTCAAGGTGATTATTCAATTTGTCCGAGATGAACGTGAGCGATTCTTTGCTGATCTTCGTATGGCACAAGACACTAATGATGTGATGAAAATTGCAGGTTCAATTTCTACTCTTGACGAGTTATTGAATTTGTTGCACATTCCTGTCACTCAGTAGTTGTGTTCTGAGTTTCATGTTCGGTGTTCGGGGAGGGGCTAGGGTTAATTCTCTAGCCTCTCTTTTTGCCTAAAACTAGGAATGTAGCTATTGAAACTTTGCATTGACACACATATCATTGTTACATTACATTCCGCTCATCGCCTTCGCTAGGGCGTACAAGCTAGTGTTTTAATTATGAGTAACAATCAAGCTATCGCTGGAGCTGAAGAACCAGTGTCAAATATCTCAATCGAAGAGCTAATTGCTCAACGTATTGGAAAAGCAACTGCATCCCAAGAAGAACCTTTAGAAGAATCTGAAGAGGAGACAGAGGAGGAAGACGATCTTGCCAGCTCAGAAAGCGAAGACGTTGAGGAATCCGATGAAGAATCAGAAGAAGAGAATGAAGAGGAAGTCGAAGGGCAGAATGAAATTGATCTCTTAGACCTCACAACTGAGCAAATCCAAGAACTTGCTAAAAAGGGCAAAAGCCGACTACTCCAACGAATTGGAGAACTCACGGCACAGAAGAAAGCCCTTGAAGAAAAGCTCACGGCCCAACCTCAAGTTGCGGAGTCCAAACGAGAAATCCCGCAAAATGATATTCCAGAATCTATTCGCTCTCTCAAGACATTTGAGGAGGTTAAGAGTAAGTTTGAAGAATATGAAGCAGTGATTGAGGCAACAGATGATCTTCTTCGTCAGTATCGTAAATACGATGACGATGATATCATTGAATACCAAGGTCAAGAGCTTACCAAATTGCAGATTGAAAATGCTAATATCAACTCAAGGAAAGCACTGACAAAGTATCTTCCTGCTCAACAACAACATTTAGGTAAGATTGCTCAATACGATCAGCTTAATAAGCAATATGTTGCCGCAATCGAGCAAGAAGTTCCAGAAATCAATGATTCCGAAAGCGAAATTGGTAAGAACTACGCAAATTTCATTGCCGATCCACTCATCGAACGAGTACGAAAAGAAATTCCAGAAATCGGAATTCAGATCGAATATATCCTTGGTCATGCTGTAAGGTCTATCTTTGCAGGTAAAAAGCTAAAAAATTCAACTCCAGTAATGGGAAGTAAATTGAAGGCAAGTCCGCCATCAAACCCAGTTGGTTCTGGAGCTGCAAAATCTAGCGTTAAACCTGCCCAGAAAAACAAAGACGCATATCAACGATTTGAATCTTCTGGTCGCCCAGAGGATTGGATTGCTGCTCGCATTTCAAAATTCAAGTAAATTAACTTTCGATATTTAAAAATATACTATTATGGCTATTTCCGCTACATACAATCCAAACGCCCCAGCCCAAAAAACGGGTACGGGTTCCGCAATCAGCAACCGCGAAGACCTCAGTAATGAGTTGACCCTGCTCGCACCAGAAGAAACCCCACTCTTGAGCCTTTGCTCCAAGGGCCGTGCTACTGGTACGTTCAGCGAATGGACTGCTGACAAACTTGCAACTCCAGTTACTACGGGTATCTCCGAAGGTTCTGACGTTACCTCGTTCAGCGACAAGTTCTCTGATCGCGCTCGTCTTGGAAACTACGTCCAAATCTTCCGCCGTGACTATCTTGTCTCCAATCTGCAAAATGCAGTTAGCTCTGTTGGCCCTGCAAACGTGGCTCAAGCTGAAGCTAAATGTATGCGTGAATTGAAGCGTGACGTAGAAGCTGCTATCTGCTCGGACAATGATCTGACTGTTGAGAATGGTGCTGGCACTCCATATGCCCTCCGTGGCCTTGGTAAGTGGCTTCAATCGACCGCTCTGTCTGGTGTCCCAACGGCGTACCTTACACCTTCTGATTCGATTCAATCTGGTGGTGCTACTCTTGCTGAAAGCTCCTTCAATACGATCATTGGTTCAATCTTCACTGAAAATGGTGAAGCCAATTCGCTTACCTGCATTGCTGGTGTTGCTCTTCGTAAAGCGATCTCCAACTTCACTCGTAATGATGGCGGCGCAAGCAACGAAAACATCTATATGGTTACCCAAGATGCAGTTGCTAAAAAGGTTACTCTGTCCGTCAATCTTTATGACTCCGACTTCGGTATCGTGAACATTGTTAATGGTAACCCAAGCTGTATGCCAGCTACAAGCCGTGGTTATGTCATCAATCCAAAGTACCTTGCTTTCAACACTCTCATCCCAATGGGTGCTACTCGTCTTGAGAACCAAGGTGGTGGAGAGCGTGGTTTCGTCGACATGACTGGAACGCTTGTTGTTAAGCATCCTCGCGCTCACGGTAAGATCACTGCTTAATTCATCAATTATAGAATCAACTAAATAAAATTATGCCTCAACTATCTAATCAAGAATCGCGTGGATTTACCCATGGCCTTAAGATTACCTCAACTGATCTTAATACAACTGGTTATCTTACATCATCGCAAAAGATTATCGGATATATCCCTGCTGGTGGAATTGTAACAAACTGCGCTGTTGTAGTTAACACAGCAGCCGCTGGTGCAACTAATATCACACTAGCTGTTGGAACTACTTCTGGTACAGCTACTGAACTTATTGCAAGTACAGATCTTGATGCACTTACCAAAGTTGCATATAACACTGGTGGATCTGTTGATACAGAGCCTGGCCTTGTGAACAATACTGCTTCTGCTGTACCTATTTACGCATTGTTTGGTGGAACCATTGCCAACCTCACGGCTGGTGAATGGTATATTGCCTATACTTTGCTTGATCCAGCAAATCTTGTAGTAAACGCTTAATCAAAATTTGGTAGGGGAGGTTAAAATCTCCCCTGCCATCTTCTTATGAACATCTCTGAAGCATCGTTGAATCACGCACTCATTGCAGAACTTTGCAGTGGTCGCAAGTTTATGGAAGCTAAACAAGAGCTTCGTGAGCGTGATTGTGCAAGAGAAGCACTAGCTGCAAAAGGACACAAGAGCATCCAACAGCTTGGAAAATTAGCCGCTGTTATCCCGCAACATGAATACTTCATCATGCGTGATCGTTATGGTGAAGACTGCTGGCACGATAGGGAATTTGTGCGTGACTTTCAAAGAACTCAATCACACCTTGCCGTACATAAAATCTGATGCAATATCGAACCTTCGCTGATCTCTACGCACTCATTCAAGCACTTTGCGGAGTTAGCTTTGCTGTTGTTACTGAAAAGCCTCGTATCAAGGCATTGATAAATCGTAGAGCGCAAAAAGCGTATCGTTCAAGCAATTATTGGCCTCGTTATCTAAAAGTTGGAGAAGAGCGCACTGTTGCTAGTGGATCTTTAATTGGTTACACTCAATCTGGATTGTCATCCATTGACACGTTTCTTCGCATTCACAAAATTGCTCCCTACATGACAGCATCGTCACAGGAGTATGATTTTATGATTGGTGCTTCTGGAGCAACATTGATTGCAGGAACTCTTAACCCAACATCTGCTTTTGTTACTTATAAAGCACAAATTTCCACAACCCAACTTGGTGATGGATCTGGAGAAGATACCAATATACCCTATGAGTGGTTTCAGTATATTGCTCACGGAACTTATGCAGATTATCTTCGTGCTGAAGGACAGCAAGAAAAAGCAGCACTTGCTGACCAAGAGGCAACTGAATTGCTTCAAGATGAGTTGATTCGTATTGACGAACAACATACTTTACAAATTGTTGCTAATCGTATATTTACAACTGGTAATACTCAATCTCGATAATGGAATACTCACTCTCTAGTTCACTTGTCGGAGGATCTGGATCACTAAACCCAGATGGGTTATCGCTGGATCTTCAATTCGCTGCGGACAAGACACTCACTGCGCGTAAGGGGCCGACACCTGTATTTACTAGATCAAGTGGAGACACAGGCGGAGTAACATATTTTGCTCCATGCCGTATTAGTTATTTAAGTGTTGATACATTTCAATCTTCATCAATGAATAATGGACGTTATTCTTGGGTTAGCGTAGATGGTGTAATTACAATTTCTTACAATGGGGTATCTTGGGAATTAGCTTCTGATGGAAACATTATTGCCACATCAGCACCAACTACTGCATACAGACCAGATTTAGCTAATTGGAGTGCGTCTGGAGTTAATGTTTCTGCAACTAGTACTTTTGGCATTGTAAGAGCAGTAAATAACGAGCCAAGATTTGATTATGATCCAATCACCCTTGCTAGTAGAGGACTTCTAATTGAAGAACAGAGAGTTAATCAAATTAAATTTAGTTACAATAATTTTAAAAATATCTATTGGAATAGTACGGCGAATAATGTTTTAGCAGTTGATACAGTTGCAACTGGACCAGATGGAATATCTGCCAGTTCCAGTTCTTTGGCAGAGAGAGTTGGCACTCTCGTTACACGTCACATTCATGAAACAACTGGAGTATTTACTCCAGCAGCAAATACTGCATACACAATGAGCGCGTGGGTAAAGCAACCACCATCTGATCCAATTCGGTATGTTCAGTTAGCATTCTGGATTGCTGGATTTGGATCTACTTCCTACATGAATTATGACATTCAGACTGGAACAGTTGGCACTGGTGGTGCTGGAATTACTGCGTCATCAATCACTGCTTATCCAGACGGATGGTATAGGATTACCGCTACCGCAACAAGTGTAGCAAGTCCAGCAGCAAGTGGATTTCAGTTAGGATTCTCCACATCATCGAGCGCAGTTAGGACTGAGGCATATACTGCTGCATCTCCATTCAAATCAATTTATCTTTGGGGCGCACAGGTTGAACAGGGATCATTTGCCACTAGCTACATCCCTACTGTTTCCTCTTCATTAACACGCTCTGCTGACGTTTGCAGCATTACTGGATCTGACTTTACAAGTTTTGCCAAACAAGGACAGGGATCAGTAATAGTTCACGGAGATTCCTATCAAGGCACGACTCCAGCATTTTGTCAATTTACTGATAATGTCAATGCTTCTACTTCTTTTGTTTTCGTTAGAAACAATTCAACTGGCGCATTGATTTTTACAGATTCAAGTTCTGGTAGTGTAAATGTATCGACATCACCATCATACCCAGTAAAATTTGGTGCAGTAAGAGGACAGGTTTTAGGAGTTCGCACTTACTATAATGGATCAATAGTAGCGGCAAGCAACTTCACAACAAATGGAGTACAAACAAAAATGTTAATTGGAAACTCCTCATCTGGACTCCCTTTGAATGGATGTATACGATCCATAAAGCACTATAAGCAAGTCTTGTCTCAAACTAAAATGCAATCGCTTACTACATGATCGACCACCTCCTAAAATTTCCAAGCAAATCTATCGCTGAACAATTTGGCATTGCTAACGGATTCGCACAACTGGACGAAAAGTCTGGAGCAGTTGTCTCGTCTCTAGCATCCCATACTCACGCACTATGCCAGATTGGCGAGCATAATGGCGACGGGAAGTATTGGGTCTTATTCCGCGATCTTGTCGGCATCCCGATTCCTGAAGGCGGCAATCAGTTCATCTTTTGGTCATCGACTTCTGGGAAACCAAGGCTAACTAATGATCCATCTGTACCCAGTATATTTTGGGCGTAATTTCTTATGAAAGCAAAAAAAACAACTAAGAAGATGGCAAAATCTATGCCAAAAATGACGATGGCCCAACACAAAAAAATGATGGGTAAGCATGAAAAGTCTGAGTATGGCAAAAAAAACAAAGGAATGTGCTAATGAAAACTACTATTCTTGGAGTACTAACGATTATCGGAGCAGTTGTGTCTGCTGCCACTCAGTTTCTCACATCTGGGTCTATTGACCTGCTATCAATTATCCCGGCTGTAACGGCTGGATTTGGACTAATTAAAGCTAAAGATCAGTGATATGGATGACCATCTCAAGAATGCAATGCACGGAGTATTTGGCACAATCATGCCAGCACTAGGACTAATTACTTCTATGCAAGAACAACTTGAGTATGGTCTTCGTATCACTTCTCTTGGTATAGGCATATTTGTCGGCATTTTATCATTGACAAAGTTGCTAAAAAAGTAACTATCCAATTATGACATTCAATGAAATATGCAAATTGCAGGAAAAGATTGGGGCTTGTGTTGATGGATTCTGGGGGCCAAAGAGTATTGACGCTTGCCAAAGACATCTAAAAAGTCTTTATCCAGTAATAAATCCTTGGCCTAAATCAGACCAAGAAAGCCTATTGTCATTCTATGGAAGGGCAGGAGATGAGTCTAAACTTGTATCACTTGGTGTGTCACATCTAAATATCGAATATGATGGATCTCCAGTATCGGTAATTCGATGCCATGAGAAAGTGGCTCAGTCTTTATTTAGGATTCTTACAAAAATCAGCGAGTCAGAAGACAAAGGCATTTTAAAAGAGTATGCTGGAGTTTTCAACAATCGTCCTATGAGGAACGGAAGACTTCCTTCCCTCCATGCTAGGGGTGCTGCCATTGACTTAGATCCAAGCAGGAATGAAAATATGGATCATTGGCCAACTAAATCATCAATGCCGTTATCTGTGATGGAGGCATTTGCAAGAGAGGGCTGGTTGTCTGCTGGAGCATGGTGGGGTCGCGATAGTATGCACTTTCAAGCCACATCATAATAACTATGAAAATCCCTAAATCAGTATTGATTGGAGGGGTTAAATTCAAGATTCTCATCAAGAAGATGGAGTCTTGGGGTGAAACGCACTTTGATGAGAAGGAGATTCACATATCAAAAAATGCTATTCTCAAAGATCATATTTTTCTTGACACGCTTCGCCATGAGATGCTTCATGCGTCATTGTCAGTCGCTGGAATATCATGGAGTGAGAAATATGATGAAGAATCCATAGTTCGCGCGATTGAGAATATCTTCTTTCCTGCGTTTAAATCAATCAAAAATCAAATTAGCGATGGCATTTAAGAAATTCCTAGTATGTGCAGATAATCACGGGCATCTTGTGAATCAAGAATGCAAGAAGAAGTTCATAGATTTCAAGAAAGAGTGGAAGCCTAATTACACCATTTGCTTGGGAGACATTTGGAACATGAATGGACTCCGCAGATCTGCTGATGACGAAGAGAAACGCGAGGGTATTTCTGCTGACTTCAAGGCCGGGATTGACTTTCTTGACATTGGGTTTAATTACCTAACGCTAGGGAACCACGACGCAAGGCTCTGGGAGGCCGCTGAAGGCGCAGCAAATGGAATCCTGCGTGAATCATGCCAAGAACTTGTGCAATGCGTTACGGGCGAGTTCAAGAAGCGGAAGATTAAATGGGTTCCATATAATGTAAACTCGTATTTACAACTTCCCGAGGGAGGGCCAAAGTTCATTCATGGATTCCTAGCTGGAATAAATCCCGCTAAGGCGCATTTTGAAAGATTCGGAAGCTGCTTATTCGGCCATGTCCATGCTCCCTCGTCATACGTTGCGAAGCATATTGACCAAGGGCAAGCATACGCTTTACCGTGTATGGCGGATATTGAGTCGCTGAAGTACGCCGAACGCTATCCTAATCGTCTTGGATGGCGTAATGGCTGGGGCTTTGGAATCATCAATGACAAGACTGGCAAATGGTCTTTCTGGAATGTAACCAAGGAAGACGGTTCTTACATCTCACCAATGGGAATTTTGTAATACATTATGAAACACAGCACGAAAAAAGCACTATCAAGCCTTGATTTCGCAATCGCAGAGTGTACCCGGCCATCTAAAATGGATGATGAGTTCACACTCGCTGAGTACATTGTGAAATCGAAAATGCCACGAAGTACGGCTCAAGAACATCTTGACAATCTTGTAAGGAGCGGAGTATTGAGCAAGCGAAAGATTTCCATTGATGGATCTCTTCGCAACTTGTTCAAGAAAACCTGCTAAATTGCAGATTGCTTTCGATAGCTTTCCCAATCAAAGTGCAATCCAAGTCCGTTTTCACGGATTCTGTCAAGTATCGCTGGAGACATTGCTTGTGCAAACTTCTCTCTTGAGTAGTTTGAAATCAGCATCGTTGGTCGTCCATCAGCATATCTTGCATCAATAATTGAGGTTAGCTTGCGATCCTCGAAAGAAGTTTCTCCACGCTCTTGGATCTCATCAATTACAAGGAATGCCGATTCTGAGTATTTTTTGACAACTTGCATCTCTGACATCTCAGCCTTAGGTGAGAATGATTCACGAAGCTCCATGAAGAGCATTACGGCAGTTGTGTAGTAACATGGCCTTGACTTACGAATTGATGACATTCCAACAGCAGGAAACTCATCTCTTGGCATCGTACAAGCCTTTGCGAGTTCATAAGCCATGCGAGACTTGCCTGTGCCATTAGTTCCATAGACAACAAGTATCCCTCCAGATTCGATTATCGGCTTGCTCTTATTAAAAGCGTCATACCATTTATCTCCAGTTGCCTCTTTAGCTTCCTTGTATATTTCTGGGAATCCTTTAAGAATGTTCATTGTGTTAGTAGTTGTTCAAGATATTCGTGATTGAATACCTCTTTCTCATGTCAATCAATGCCAATTTGTCAACTGGCTGGGTTTTCTCAATTTTTTCTGACTCCTCCGTGCGAATCAACCTCTCAATCGCCTTTGATTCAGTGCATTTAAGCCTCTTAGCAAGTCTCTGTACCCGCTGGTAAGTCTCAACTGTAAGTCTTAAAGCAACTTGAACTCCGCGCTCTTCTGGAGGTATTGGGTCACGGCCACCAACAAATCTAAACTTCTTCATGTCCTCTCGGGACATCTTTGTCTTCGTTCCTGTGATGCGCTCCAAAGGTTTCCCAATCGCCTCTCCCCAAGAATGATCGCTCTGATTGCTGCCTTGGGTTGTCGAAAAGCCTTCTGATTGGGTTGTTTCTCCATCCGTATCCGTATTCTCCATCATAATCGTCTAAGTCTTGGTCAAATTGATGTTGATTCATGGAGAGGCAAGTGATTTTTGCAACTCTATTGTGAACAATCAATCATGGCAAGTGATTTTCTTTTGTGTTTTGTAGTAATTATTCCTGCACCGTTGTTGCTGTGCATCCCTTTTTTCTGGGTTAAGATAAGTCAGCTTCTTCACTTCTGATATGCACCGAATGCAGCGAGTTTTGTGGCCTTCATAGAAGTGATTTGATGGCTTATCTTGTTGACATCTTCTGCACCATTGAGCTTCAGTCGAGAATGTCATCTTGAACCTTCTTCTTGAGCTTATCCAAGTCTTGCCAAACTATGTTAAGTCGTTCAACGGCATCGTTTATTTGGCCTTCAAGCATGTCGTCATATTCAAGATACATATCTCTCCAGCGTTTTGCTTCTTCCTGCCACAGGTCGCGTTCGGCAACAATATCTGAGTGTCCTTTCTGCCAGATATGGCAACTACGAACTGCCTCATTGTGTTCTGCAATAATTTCGTCAATGCGCTTGAGCATATGCAAGTAGTTCTCCTCATGCGCTTTTGCTCTTGATTTCCAGATTTCTAGTTCAGTCTTCATCGTATTGGGTTCTGTAAATTTTGTCTATTTCAGCAAGTGCTGAAACAACGCATTTTTCTGAAAGAGAAATGTTCCGCGCTATGTAAATCTTCGCGCAGATCTTCCCTGCTTCGACGTATTTCTTTGCGAGTTGTTTTTGAAACAGCAGCTCGCTGCATAGTTCCTCCATCCGATCCGCTGCTTCTGCAATAGCTGCGTTCCAAAGTTGGAACGCTACGGCGTCACAAATCACCTCCATCCGAACCGCTGGTTCTGCAATAGCTGCGTTAGCGACTCCTTCTTCGCTTTGTATATCATTGGCGAGAACGCGTAGTGCGCCGATAATTGTTTCTGTGCTGCTTCTCATTCTTCCTCCTCCCATTTGCCAAGTGTTCGTAGAAAGGCTTCTGCTCGCTGGCGAGCGGTTGAATCCAGTAATGTTTCTGCATTCCATTCGTTACGGTTTACGGTTTTCCCCTTTATTATATTGGCTAAGTTGTCGTTGAAAACATATCTTTTGTTCCAATCCATACGCCATAATGCCTGCTCAGCTTCGTGCATTGCGTTGAGGCATCCTGAGCAGTTTGGGACTCTGTGGTAAATAAAATTTACCGCGATCTTAGTGCCATTAGGATCTTCCCAGTATGGCTCGTAGTCGGGATCATTCTCTATGAATCTCCACCCGAGTAGTTCTGCGATTGCTATGTCGATTTGTTCGTTAGTCATTTTATCTGGTTGGTTAGTTATCATTTAGAATTTCCCACATACTCGCAAACTCTCCGCAAAATCCGCACTCCTTTGGCGTGTCGTGTGATCGGCTAATGGCTATTTGAAAACGTCCGCAAGCCGAGCATCGTTGCTCGCCCATGCTCATGATGTCGGATTCGCATGGCTCTAATTTGTAATAATACTCCATCGCAATAACCATGCGTTGCCCCATCGGAGAGCCGTAGCGGTATCCAGTAAGTTCTTTGCATCGGTCTGCACCCCACAAGACTTGGCAGCACATAGCAAGTTTTCCAAAACTACATTTAAAATGCAGCCGTAATAATGCCACAGTGCGAGATTCTAGTTCGGTCATGTGTTCGTCAGTCAATTTGGTTCCTCCCATTTTCCAAGTGTCCGCAAGAACGCCTGTGCTCGCTGGCGAGCGGTAAGACTAACTGTATTTCCATACTTTTCGTAAAGATTCGAGCAATAGCACCCATATGCGTGGTTATCATCTGATTCCAGCATCTTCTCAGCTTCGTGCATTGCGTTGAGGTCATTGAGATATTCTGGAAGACTAACAATACTGGTCTGCCCACTTCCATGCCATCCGTATTGAGTACACTCATCCTGTGTCATATTAGCTACCAAGGTCAAACTCCAAATTGGAGTGTGATACTTAGCTGGTTCACCCCTCCACGACCACGACTTAGGATAGGTAGTGAATTGCGTGTACTCAAGCCACCCACAGGCTTTAGCTATCGCGATTCTTTGTTGTTCGTCAGTCATAATGTTTGTAGTAAATTAGCGTCATTGCAACCACCACACCTGCGGCGATTGCTAGTTGGATTGTTTCAGTTATTTTGGTTGAAATGGAATTGGGAAAGAAGCAATCTCAAATAGCAGCCCATAGTGCGGATGATCTTTGAATAGTTCTGGTCGATCTGTTGCCCACAGCCCAATCGTTGTAGACTCATGGTGCTCCAGTTGTTTTAGCCGTTTAGTTGCGGCAACTGCTTCAAGATTCGTGTGCGGAATGTCTTTAAGTTCGCATACCATGACACACAGCGCGGCTGACATGTCGGGATTTTTGTAAACCTCAGAGACGAGGTGATAATAGATCGCAAGATGATGCGATAAATCGTATTGCATTGTCGCATTGGGGTATTTGAGTTCCACCGTTTTAGTGGAATCGTTGATAGTAATTGAACGTCCTTTTATCATATTTTTAATTTTCTTGGTGTTTCAGTCATTTTGGTTGGTTGATGGAACGGGCAGTCCGCAGCGGGGACTGTTGGGCAGGTGCAGATTTTGGGAAGGCTCATGGGTAAATTTCATCGTTCGTCCCAGAATGAAACCACGCCTCGAAGTCTGCGGACATCTTTTCCATCTCGGCCTTTTTCTCATCCTCCGACAATGCTTCCCATCGGGCGTCGTCTTTCATCCTGCATTTCTTGCAGACCCAGGGGCATTTGTGTCCGATGAAGTCGGTATCGCAGGCCGCGCACTTGTTGAAGTAGTTGCCGTTTTCGAGCCTGTCGCGCTGCTGTTGCGCCTCATCGCGTTCGGCAATGGCGGTATCGCGTTCGTCGATCAACTTTAGCGACCACTTGCAGGGCGATTGACCGTTCTGGCAAAGGTCGATTTCGTTAAACCGAGACCGCGCCTCATCGCGTTCGGCAATGGCGGCATCGCGCTCGCGTTCCAGCTTGCGAGCGCATGAGGCTGGAACCACTTCCAGTCCGCCGACTCCCCACCCGCACCATGAGTCTGTTTCTGGTGTGTCAGTCATTTTAGCACCTCCTGCACGGTAATGCGTTCCCAAGTTTCATGTTTTTCGTTTGATAGGGGATACATCGTTCCATGCGGTGCTAGCCACATCTCAAACGTGCGCGGTTCTGGCTTTATGCGGTATTGGTTGGAGTCATACTGCCATGTGAATTCAGCATGATTTGCAGAATCTGTCCATACTCCATTAAATTCAAATTGAATCGTCTTCCCATCTGCCAATGCTTGTACCAAAGGCAGGTATAAGTGTGCGTTTTCTTTGTTCATGTGTCGTCTTCTGCTAGTTCTTCGATCTCCAGTAATTTGCCTACGATTTTGTGGGCGGTTTCCAAAGTCATTAGTGAGTCCTTATTCGGTGGGAAATCCTTTCCATTAAGTTTCATAACCCAAAGGCTTGAGTTGGTATTGTCAGTAATTTGGGACTGGTCGTCCCAGAGTTCTAAAGTGATTTTCATAAATCTCCTTCACATTCAGTTGCTGTTTCTTGTGCTTTCATTATGGATTCGGCAACGGATCGCGCTGTTTCTAAAGTCACTAACGAATAGTCACTATCTGGAAAATGCTGTCCGTTAAGACGTATGATCCACATATTGCTTTTTACGTTAATGGGTTCGTCTGATCCATTGGGGTCGTCGTATAGTTCTAAGGTAATGTTCATAGTTGTCCTTTCGGTTTATCATCATCTTTAATTGTCATCTTAAAGCCAACGCCAGCAGCTTTGTGATACACTACAATGCCTTCTGGATTCATGAATCCCTTTGCCGCTACGCTTCCATTAACTCTGAGATGATCTAGTTCAAATTCTGCATCAAATGTAGTAAACAGCTCTTCCCAAAGTACAGGAACTACTTTGCAGCAAGCTGGCGCGTGTTCTTGGAACAACGGTGGTGCTTTTGGATTATCGCTGGAGATAGAAGCTGTTGGCTTATCGTGTTCGACCCAACGGGTAGCATTGAAAAGCGAGAAGAACCGCTCGCCGTTTTTGAAGCCGTAGCCGCGTTGGATACCGCTGCCCCACCACTCTCCGAAGTGATGGCCTTCGCCTAATTTGAATAGCTCGTTTGAGTTTTCGAAAACCCATTTAGCGAAGTCGAAGTTGTCGTTAGCGGTAGTAATCCAGCGAGTGCGGGAGCCAGCCCACATACCTAAAGCGGTTCCGTCTTTCTTGAAGAGTGTGGCGACAGACTGATTGGGCGTTTTTAGATCAGTCGGCCCAATGTAAATGCTGGCATTCGTGCCGTCGATTTTTTCAGTAATGATGCACTCGCGTCGAAGGCGAGCCATTTTCGGGAATGGTTTGAATTCTAGTGTGTTCATAGTTTTAGTAGAGTGGCGGCCCGTTGACTTTCTGCCATTTTGGAGGAGCATGGAACCTTTACATTGTGGGACGGGCCACGCCCACAACAGCACCAGATTTTTTTGTTTCACAAATTGGTCAGCGAGCATGGTTAGCGACATGCGTTTCCCAGTTTATCGGTCTGGGTGGATTCGATCATCCTATCGCTGAAGGTATTATTGGTAGTAATCTTGGTATTTAAGTTCGCAGTCTTCACAAATAACTCCAAGGAAGAAGTGATTAACCATTTCAGCACCGCATTCACAAAAGTCAACATTTGAGTCTTGCTTTGGCTTTCTAAAGATACTTTCATAGTTTTTGCCATAAGTATCCATATCAACTGGTCTTGGCAAATCTCCCTTTCCCGCGCTCATTTAATCAACTTGTATTTTGCAAAAGTTTTGCCGTTAGTTTGTTGATTGATAGTTTGAATCATATACCCCATTTCGCGCAGGTCATGGATTCTAGCACTCAATCGAAAGCATCCCCATTTATTCAAGGCTTGAATCGGAGTAATTGCATAACCACGATTTAACCATGATTCCAGCTTTTCAATAATTGACTTCGCCTTCATATTCTTCTGATTCGATTTCAAAATTAAACTTGTTATGCAGTTCTGACCAAATTGCCCGATCAATCTCTTGACTGACAACTTCATCAGTTGGGTCATCAGAGTGTTTCTTGGATTTTCTTAATCCATAAAGAATTCCTGTTTCAATGCAGTCACTTAATATGTTGTACATCTTAGGTTTCATTATTGTTTTCTGGTTGCGAGAGAAGATTGACTTCAATTTCCCTCATTTCAAGCACAATTTTCATGTATTTTCGTGCTGTTTTCTTGTCTGAGATTGATTCTAGCTTCTTTTCAAGACATTTCTGGCACTCATGGCCTCCTCTAGCTTGCTCTTGGCAGGTTTCATTCCAGCATTTTGAGAAGGTTGACGGCCATCTTGGGAATTGCCTGTGAATAAGTGAGAATAATTGCTCCTTTTCGTATGGGGTCATTTCTGCCTCCTTCCGAATTCAGCGATCAAAAGGGAATCTGCAATGGCATGGGTCA
>Ga0209499_1000306_pt1 | contig 36498 bp, 23 predicted proteins | sample C_130208_EF_Meta_FD_187306 | JGI IMG/M metagenome (GOLD analysis project Ga0209499, IMG submission 187306) | Freshwater microbial communities from Lake Croche, Canada to study carbon cycling - C_130208_EF_MetaG (SPAdes) (version 2) | ecosystem: Environmental > Aquatic > Freshwater > Lake... | reverse complement strand
CGAGTTCAAGCCTTCGGCCTTCTGATCACCCCTCAGAAGGCAAGGAGATTGCTGATTCTCGTCAGCACTGTCTTGGGAGTCAGTAAAGCGACCTCCACAGCGCCATCGCGTCCTTGGGCACGGTGGTCCCTTTTGGCGCAGCGAGCACTTGACACATCGAGAAGTGGCCATTCACTGGCCGCACAGCGGGGGTGATCGCAAAGACTCGGGGAGCCCGCAAGCGGGATCAGCGCCTTGAGGTGCCCACGACGCTCGAGGAGCGCGAGCTGATCGATCAGGCCGCGGGCTCACTCGGCACAGATCTGATGGCGTTTGCCGTGAGCGGCCTCCTCGAAGCGTTGCGCCGGGTACTGGCGGATCGCCGAGAGTTCATCATGGATGCAACTGCCGCAAGCGAGTGAGAGCAGATCAGCGATGCTCCGGCAGAGGTGCTCCCCGGCCTGCTCCGACTGATGGCTAGTCCCACCCCTTTTACTGACCAGGGGTGAACTACATCGCCCCTCGCCCGCTCTCGGTCGGTGACGACGTCGACGATTTTGGATGTCGCTCAAACGAGCAGACGTCCTGGCTGACCCACCACGCAAAGCAGTCAGTCGCCTCCTCCACAACAAGGGTCTTTGTGGTGACCCACGATGGCGGTGGTCCAGTGGTCGCCTCCTCCGCCTGGACCATGGCTCAGTTCCATGCAGCAAATGCGCCACGCCGACTGACCAAGGGGTCGGGGCGCTACCCACAGCCAGTCGCCCTCTTGGCTCGACTTGAAATTGATCGACGCCATGAGGGGAGGGGCATCGACGCAGCACTCCTTCGTGACGTCATCGCCCGAGTGCTAGTGATCGCCGACGGGACCGGATGCCTAGGCCTCTTGATCCACGCCGAAGGCGACGAGGCACGGAACTTCTCTCTCCACCTGATCCCCGAGCTCGAACCGAGCCCGACAGATCGATTGCACCTTGTGCTGTTGATGAAGGTTGCCATCCGAACGATTCGGTGAGATGAGTTCGAACCGATAGGGGGGTCCCCCGCTTCGATTACCAGGGAGGACGTCGATCCGGGAGTCCGGCGCTTCGAAAAAGAGCGAGGTCCGGTGGCCTGACCAATTTCGTTCAGGCGATAGTTGCCTGAATCGAGGTGAGCTACCCCCGCCGGCTCTGCCAGCGAGAGCTTGGGAAGCGCACGCCAATCGAATTTGAGACCATCTCCAACGCTGCCAACGCAGCGTGAGTCACGCAGCCGAATGAGGCAACTGAAGTTGGGGCAGACTCAAGGTATCTCAGGTAATATTTGAGTGTCCGCTTCGACAAGAGAAGTCGGAGCGCGACACCATCGATCCTGCCCCGTCGCAAGGATCAGGAAGTTCAACGAAGGGTGCCGGCAATGGCGAAGGCTGCGAAGGCTGAGGTTGGGTCGGCGACCGCTGTGGAGTCAGCGACCGGGAAGGCCCTCCCCAAGGACGAGCAGATGTCTCCTGCCCAGGTGATACTGGCCAGCCAGGGATTGATCGGGAATCGCACCACCGGCCTGCTCTTGCAAGCCAAGCTTGTCGTTGGCTCAGCCGATGATCCGGCTGAAGCGCAAGCTGACCGATTGGCCGAGCTCGCCGTCGCAAGGATGTCGGAGACCTCCGACCGTTCGGCAACGTCGGAGGAGAGCACCGGACACAAGGGCACCGAAGTTGTCACGGCAGAGAAGATGATGTCCTCATCTCACGCTCTCGCTCAAATGAAGCCCCTATCAATCGGTCCGGAAGGTGGGTCCGCTGATCCACAGACCGAAAGAAGCATTCTGCAAGCGCGGTCTGGTGGCGAATCGATGCCGGACCAGATTCGCAGCTCAATGGAATCGGGCTTTGGAACAGACTTGTCCGAGGTGAGGATTCACCGAGATACCCGATCGCACGAGCTGAACGAACGCCTGCAGGCCAGAGCCTTCACCACCGCCAACCACATCTTCTTCCGGTCAGGACAGTTTCAGCCACATTCCCCCGATGGGAAGTTGCTCCTCGCCCATGAACTCGCACACACGCTCCAGCAACGACCGGCTGATGAGGTCGATCGAAACATGATCCGCCGTGTGAGAGAACGGAGAAATGCCATCAGCGTGGCTCCAGGGATTGAAAGGGTCATCGGCCTGCCTTCTTCAGGGCTTGAAAGGGTCTTGAAATTTAACTTTGCGGGTTCGGGTGAATCCATGTGGAAAACACATAAGGGAAAGTATGCCAAACCGGATCTAGAATTAACCAACGAAGATCATTCTGCTGGTGGGGAAAATAAAAAATTCAAGCGTTATAAATCGAGTCCAGGAATACACGAAACAGTGATTGAATATCCGGGACCAGGCGGACTCGATTACGGGACGCAAAATACAGCGAATAATTTGAGGGACGCTCAAACTGAATTCCTCAGCTATATGGAATGGCACGGCTGGAATGTGCCAGAAGGATCGAGAGTTCAAATAAATATCAAAGGATTCAGCCGGGGTGCGGCAACCGGTTCCACATTCGCACAGTGGATCAAGGCAAGCCGATATTCAGAATGGTGCTCCGTGAATATTGTCCTCATCGACCCGGTTCACGGAACAGATCCTTCCGGTGGGTTGCTCGGGGGATCTTCTCGCTTCGGGCAGATGGCACAGCAGATGGACGTGACTGCCGCCGAAAACTCAACATATCTTCTCCCGATTCGCTCAGGACACTGGACTAACGCGTTCACTCCACAAAACATTATCGGCCATAAAAGGTTGATCGTTGGCTATGGAACAGCTGTAAAACATGCCTTTGGTCTTGGCGAAGTGAATAGAGAGACAGGGGCCAGCAATCAGCTGAAATGGGACGGGAGGGAAGTGAAGGGTATGGACTACTCAACGCTGCCCGAAGGTCTCTTTATTGTCAATACGGGTACTCGGATCATTGAACGGGTACCGACATGGGCGCACTGGCATCGAGTGGAGGCGATGGTGTTTGCCTCTGCGTCACGGACGGATTGGGAAGGTCGAAAGAATGTCGTCCGACGTTCTTTGGAACGGCTCCTTGGACCAAGACCACCTGAGCACCACGAAGCCGAGGGCACGACCTTCATTATGAATCCTATGCATCGACGAACGGGAGGTCCGCCAACGGCAGGTCCGCCACCGGCAGGTCCGCCAACGGCAGGTCCGCCAACGGCAGGTCCGGTCAATGAATCAGCCCTTGATCGGGACCGTCGCTATGAAGAGCGCTTTGGATCTGAACTTCGCCGCCTCGTCACACCCCGCATCATCGGCGAGGATGAGATCAGGCGCGCTTGGGATCGCTTCCGCGAAGCCATGAGACGCAACGAGCTCAACCTCGCCCGATACGGGGAGACCGGCTGGGGCAGAGATCCAAGCACGGGGCAGGCGCTGGCCGTCCAACCGCATGACACCACTGAAGAGCAACTTGCGAAACTCGATGCATTTCGCCGCGACATTGGGTTTCTGACCGAACTTGTCGGGACGCAAGAGGGAGAGGCCCTCGTCGTAGAAGACGTCACGCTCTGGAGCAACATCGAGATCGGCAGACCCGCCGCAAATGATCGGGAGTTAAATAGCAATTTGGGCCTGAGGAGCGGAGGGACGCCACTCAACCGGACCAGCATGGGTGCCCTCCTGGATCTATTCGCAGTTGGAGCTCGGGAGGGAGAGGCCCCCGATCTGGCGAACTCAGCTGGGAATCTTCTGCTGAGCGACAACCAGCCCTACATGGCGTGGGGTGGTTCGTTCAACGTGTGGGCGGCCGTCAGCGCAGACTTTGCTGCCAGGGCTTCGGGTGAGGTCCATGTCTACGTGCCCTCCGGGGCGACCACGGGCTCAGTGTTCTGGACTGCCGAGCTGCCGGAGCTTCGGAGGAATGTGGCCGTAACCAACATCGTCATCCATCAGCTCTCCGACACCGCACAAGCGGCCGTGGCCGGCCGCGGTCGTGAACCTCTCACCCCGATCACCAGGGCGATGCTCTCCCAGTCGGCTTCCTGGAAGACCTCGTCGATCGAGATGCTCAAGGTCACCGGGATCGGCGGCGGCCCGGGCGTCACCGGCGGAGCGCTCACAGAATTGGGCAACCGATGGAAGCGAACCGCTGCCCGTCGGCGGCTGACGACGGAGCGCACCACCTAAGTTCGCTCCTCGAACCGACGAGATCACCCCCCTCTGCGAGCTGTCCAACGATCCGACTCGGAGGGCAAGGTGAACGATCAACGGATCTCATCGTCGGCCGTTGGCGGCTGGTGGTCTGGGTGCTGCGCCTCGGAATCCTCCCTCGACCACGACCGCGACCGCGACCGCGAGAGGTTCCGGGACCGGGCGTCTCGACGATCCATTGTGCCACGGCGGGACATCGAGGCACCTGCCGATCGACCGGCGCCGGCGCCATCCCAAAACCCGATTCCTCTCAATCAAGGCGACAGCGATTGGCGCGTCCTGCCCTACTCGACGTGCTCGATGTAGGAGCCGAATTCCGATGGCAGGAGAAGTCTTCCCAGTTTTCGATATTCCTGGCCGACGGCCTTGATTACCCGTTCCATCGTGACGGCCTCGCCCGCATCAGCACTGGCAAAGGCCGCCGCGACGGCGATGTTGCGGATATTGCCGCCGGCGATGTCGAACGACTGAGCGAGGAACGCCACATCGAGGTCGTCAGCCCTTGGCATCGAACTCGGCAGGCAACGTTGCCAAAGCCCCAATCGTTGAGTTGCATCGGGCATTGGGAAGTCGACCGCAGCGTCGATGCGTCGAAGGAAGGCTTCGTCGAGGTTGGACTTCAGGTTGGTCGTCAGGACCACCACCCCGTCGAACTGCTCCATGCGCTGCAAGAGATAGGAGACGCCGACGTTGGCGTGGCGATCGTGCGAGTCCTCGATCGCTGACCTCCGTCCGAAGATGGCATCTGCTTCATCGAACAACAGGATCCCGTTGACGCTCTGCGCTTCGGTGAAGATCCGGTCGAGGTTCTTCTCCGTCTCACCGATGTACTTGTCGATGACCGTCGAAAGGTCGACGACATAGAGGTCGACGCCCAACACGTGGGCCACCACTTCGGCAGCCATCGTCTTCCCGGTCCCCGATGGTCCCGAAAAGAGCGCAGTGACACCTTGACGCTGACTCGATCGGCCTCCCATTCCCCATTCCCCGAAGACCACGTCACGAAGCCTGATCCTCGCCTCAAGGTCGGCCAAGTCGGCTCGTCCTTCATCTGAGACGACGAGGTCGTCCCACGTCGCCTCAGGGTTGATGCGCACGGAGAGCCGCTCGAGGCCGGCACTGCTCTGATCTCGGATCCCCGCTTGGAGGTGCGACAGGTCCACCGGAACGCCCTGGGCGGCGGCTCGGATCCCCGCAGACTGCTGGACGCGAACCATCTGCTCAGGCGAGAGTCGGAGTCCTCGAAACTCCTCGATCTCCGGAGGGGCCATCGGTGCATCGAGGACCAGCACGGAGCGGTGCGACCAAGTCGGATCCCACGAGGTGCTGCTCATGAAGAAGACCGGCGGAGCCTCGTTCACCTCGGTCAACAGTGCCGAGCGAACGTTTGACGGCAACCCTTCGGCTGCCACGATGATCAACGCCGCACCGGTCAGGCAGCTCCATCGGCGAGCCGCGCCGATCAGGCTGAGCGCTGCATCGGAACCCGAGAGTTTCCTCCCATCGATGGCGAGCACCTCGAGTCCCGCCCTGGCGCAGCCCTCGACGACATAGCTCAGCGCCGCAGCCCCAGCCCCATGCTGCACCGAGAAGATGCCCACTCCAGCCTCGATGGCGCGAACGATGTCGCCTCCATCGACACGAACACCTCGCACCGCCTCGAGTTGCAGATCCGTCAATGCCGGATCGATCCCGTCCCCCCCGAGGAGGTACCACACGACGGCGTCAGGAACCCTCAGAGAACGCGTCAAGAACGGGCGCTCATCGTCCAGCACCTCGATCAGGCCACCGGCCACGACCGGACCGGAAGGGCCGAATCGCTCTCGAACCTGCGGCCACGATGGATCAGCACCGAGGAGGGCGATCGCCAACCCAATTGATGCTCTCCGTCGCGTGACGTCGTCCTGGAGGTAGCCGAACGCCCGCTCGATTCGGGGATCGAGATCCGGAGCAATGGCAATCAGCAACGCTGCAACATCCACGGCTTCGAGCCGAAGTCGATCGATAAGCCCGCGCAGTCGAAACCGGGTCCCGGACCGTTCGTGATCATCTGCCCACGCTTCGAGCTCCGGCGAATCCCACTCCCCCTCCAGGCCAGCCAGGGGGTGCGACGTGAAAATCGAGGCAGCCTCTTCTGGCGAGATGTGCAGACCCCGCAGGGCGACGCCTTCGGCCGAATCATCGATCAATCTCGACGAGAGTGCCTGATCGATGACCGCCACGGCGCGGGCGTGCCAACCCAGGAGGTACTCACGATCAAGATCGCTCATAGCCCGTCGCCCTGATGCTCAACGACCATGCGCTCGGCCAGTCAACGGTCCCCGTGCGGTCATCTCACGTCGGCCCACGATGGTTCAGTTAACCACGCCGATGACCTCGGATCCACAGCGGTGGTGGGGGGCCTGGCTCACTGCGGGCAAGCGATCCAGCCCAGCGATCAGCGGCCATCGTGGCGGTCTCGCTCTCGTCGCTTCAGCCAACATCAGATACCATAGGTATATGGAACCTCTGCGGAGGCGAGGCGACGATGCTCGCAGATAAAGCACGGGGGCGTCTGAATGATCGCGTCGGTTGACCAGGCGCTCGAACGGTTCCTCCGAGCCTTCGTTCCACTCGATGAGCGGGCGATCGACGTGGCATTTGATGCGCCCGATCAGAAGTGGAGTGGCGGGCTCACGCGACCGGCGGTCGATCTCTTCCTCTGGCAGATCAGCGGCGATGCCACACGTCGGCAGGCCGGCATGCTCCAACGCAGCGGAGAGGACGGAAGGCTCCAGCGAAAGCCCGCAACCCCGATCATCCAGCTGCACTACCTCGTCACTGCCTGGGCATCACAGGTCAGTGACGAGCACGAGCTGCTCGGTGCCGTCCTTGCCGCAGTCCTAGCCCACCATGAGCTACCGACCGAGTGCCTCCCGGACCAGCTCTCCGGCATCCGGTGCTCGCTGACCCACTCGTCACACGACGCTCGCGTCGGCGGCGACTTCTGGTCCGCGCTCGGCGGTCGCCTTAAACCGGGTGTCGTCATCGACGTCAGCCTTCCGTTCGATGTCTTTAGCTGGACCTCGACCGCTACCGCCGTCGAATCGCTCAACGTCGATGCCACGCGGATCACGACAATCGGGAGCGAATCCGATTCCCCCAGCCCATCGCCCTTGGTTCGATCCCGCAAGGGCGATTCATTTGTGATGGAGGTAGCGCCGGAACCAGGTTCGCCCGAACCCGATCGGGATCGATGAGGGCGACACTCAAGTCGACCGCCGTCGAGCTCACCCCCGGCACCCCGGCCCTCGTAGAGATCGAGATCACCAACGCCTCCGAGATCATCGACGGTGTCACGGCGTCGCTCATGATGGGCGACGAGCTGGCGGTGACGAGCGAACCAGCCCTCTTGCCGCTGTTCTCAGAGGGCACCGGCACCATCGTGCTGACGCTCGTGGCGTCGCCAAGGTTCCCGGCAGGAGTTCACACCGGTGTCGTCGTGGTCCGCTCCACGGTGCTGCTCGATCAGATCGTCGAGCTTGCGCTCGAGTTCGAGGTGGTCGCCAATCCGAACATCGAGCTCAGCGTCATCCCCGGAACCAAACAGGCTCGATCCCGGGAATCCTTCGAGATCTCCTGCACGAACAGCGGCAACGTGGCGATCGAGCTCGCCCTGGCGGCGTCAGATCCGAACCGTGCCGTGGACGGTTGGTTCGATCCCGACTTCTTGACGGTCTTCCCGGGGACGACGTCTTCGTCAACGCTGTCGACGACGCTGAAGCGACGATGGTTCGGTTCGGAGTTCAAGCATCAGATCACCATCGTGGGGACGCCTCGCTCTGGAGCGGGCGAGGTCACCGCCACCGCCAACCTGAACCAGCTCCCGGTGATCCCCCGAGGCGTCCGCACCGCACTCGTCCTCGGCTCGATCGTGGCGCTCTGGGCCATCGTCTTCTTGCTGGTCTTGCAGCACTCACTCAAGAGTGAACCGTTGACGAAGTACGTACCCGCCACCTTCTACGCCTCGGACGTCGGTGGTTCCGGAGCGGAGGTCGGCGGCGTCCCCGCCGGCTTCGTGCCCCGATCCGGTGCGGTGATCGGCGTGGGGGGAACGATCACCGGGACCGTCATCGCGCAGAACACGCATCTGGGCGTCGGGCGAATCACCGTGTCGGCCTTCCGCGAGGCGACGACGGGCCTTCAGCTCGTGGCCACTGCCGCCAGCGGCAAGGACGGCACCTATTCGATCCCAGGACTCCTCCCCGACACGTACCTGATCAAATTCTCCGCCCCTGGCTTCACCGCCATCTGGTATCCCAGGGCGCCATCAGGATCGGGAGCCAGGCTCGTCACCGTGAGCGCCACCTCGGAGACCACTGGCATCAACACCACGATCTCGGGCAACCCAGGGTCGATCAGCGGCACCATTGTCGGGGTACTCGCACGCCCCCCGACGGCCACCATCACGATCACGGCTCAGCAAGGTACTGCCCGGTCCTTCCCCTCTGTGACGAGCGCCGCAAACGGAAGCTTCACGATCACGGACCTCCCGACCCCTGGCATCTACGATCTAAGCCTCTCCTCGCCGGGCTACACGCCGACCAGCGTGGTCGAGGAGCTCACCGGGGGCCAGTCGCTCTCGGTCGGCATGGTCTCGCTCTCAGCCGGAGCGGCGAGCATCTCAGGAATGGTCACCGCCGACCAGAGCCCTCTCGGTGCCGTCACCGTGACCGCCACCTCCGGGACGCAGGCCTACACGACCACGTCATTGACCACCGGAGCAATCGGGACATTCTCGCTTGCGAACTTGCCAACCCCCGGCACCTACCTCTTGACCTTCACCAAGAGTGGCTATGGGAGCCAGTCGGTCACGGCGACCATGAAGGCTGGTAAATCTCTCGCCGGCATCAACGTGGCCATGATCGATGGCCCCGGGAGCGTCACCGGGACCGCACAGGCCAGGCAACCGAATGGGAGCCTCGTGGGTGGAGTCGTCGTCACGCTCAACGGGTTCAGCCAACCCGTCCAAGTGGTCTCCTCATCCACGGATGGCAGCTACACCCTGGCCGGACTCCCAACCCCAGGCGACTATACGTTGACGTTCTCGCTCGATGGCTTCTCAAGTCGGACCATCCAAGCCAACCTCACCTCAAACGCGTCAGTGACCGGCATCAATATCGTCCTGCTGCCTCGCAACTCGAGCGTCACCGGGACCGTCAGCAACCCCGCCCACAGCCCTCTCGGTGGAGTGACCGTCACCGTCGGCAACGGAACCTCGTCGACCTCGACCGTAACGGACTCGACCGGTACCTACCTCGTGCCGAACCTCGCTCCCGGTGCCTACACCGTGACGTTCTCGCTTGTCGGCTACCAAACAACGAGCGTCAGCATCGTCGCTCCCTCGGTGGGCGTGGTGCTGAACGATTCGGTCACCTTGAAGAACGCCGGAGCCAACTAGATGCGGATCGATGCCACCCCGCAGCGCCTGAACGCAATCCCAGGAACGCCAGCCCTCATCACCATCCACGTCGTCAACACCGGCACCATCATCAGCGGACACGAGGTCCGCATCCTCGGCGTGGACCCCCAATGGGTCAGCATCGACCAACCGCAGCTCTCGCTCTTCCCCGAGGCTTCGGGGACGATCATCGTCGCGGTCACTCTCCCCGAGGGGGTCCCGGCAGGTACCCGCCGAATCAGCATCGAGGTGGCAGAGCTCACGCCACCGATGGACGTGGAGGTCGTGCCCATCGAACTCACGGTCCCCGCTGAACTTGGGCTGTCGCTGCAGCTCGACCCGATGAGCGTGACCGGCGGCGGCACCGTCTCGAGCGGGATCCTGATCGAGAACACCGGCAACTCCAAGGTCGACGTCGTCCTCAACGGTACCGACGATGAGGGGGCCATCGATTTCGCCTTCACACCACCCACGCCGATACTCGAGCCGGGAGAGAGACTCCTCGGATCCGTCGAACTCAAGGCTCGCCGACCATGGTTTGGCAGCCCGAAGGTCCGCCCATTCACCATCATGGCGGGGCCGACCTCGTCGCCGGTGCTCGCGCTCGGCGCATGGGTCCAGAAGCCTCGCATCTCGCGAGGTGCCCTGGCGCTCGCCGGACTGGTGATGGCGGTGACCGTCTTCGCCACCGTCTTGACGGCAACGCTGTCGTCGGTCGTCAACACCTCGGTGGCAAACCGAGACCTCGCCCTGCAGGTCGCTGCAAATGCTCAAGGTGCCGGGAACACGGGCACCTCATCGATCACCGGGACGGTGACGCTCTTATCGAGCGGATTGCCCGCGTCGGCCGTGACGGTCAGCCTGTTCACCGCATCGAACACGTCCAGCGCCATATTCTCCACGGCCACCGGTCCCACCGGCAGTTACAGTTTCAACAACATCGCTGGAGGGTCATACAAGGTGCAGTTCGGTGGCGCCGGCTTCGTGCCTACGTGGTACCCCGAGGCCCTCGCTCCCCAGAATGGCGAGACGGTGGTGACCAAGGCGGGCAAAACGACCAGTTCCATCAATGGGATAGTCAGCGGGAACCCTGCCTCCATCGCCGGCCAGGTGATCGGGGCCAACACCGCAGGCGCCACCCTCTCCGTCCAGCTCATCAGCCAAGGCATCTCTTCCACCGGGAGCCCCATCAATGCCGTCGTCACGACCCAGGAACTGAACGCGAACGGGCAGTTCACCCTCGGCCCGCTCCCCGCTCCGAACACCTATGTCCTCGTGGTCTCCCTCCCCGACTACGCCAATGCCACCCAGACCGTCACCGTGGCCGAAGGCGAGGCCCGGACGGGAGTGGTGATGACGCTCTCGCGGGGAAACGGATCGATCGCCGGGACGGTGACGTCCAACGGGAAGCCGGTGGGCCAGGCGTCGATCGACGCCACCAACGGAACGTCAGTCGCCAGTGCGGTGAGTGCAGCTGACGGCTCCTTTCGCCTCTCGAGCCTGCCTGCGCCGAGCGTCCTCACCCTGTCGATCACTGCGCCGGGGTTTGCGACGCAGACCATGTCGCTCTCGCTGACGAGTGAGCAGCACCACCTCAAAGGAGTCGCCATCCAGCTGGCTCCCGGGAGTGGCCAGATCTCCGGGGCGGTGAACACCGCCCCAGGCGTGCCGGTCGGGGGGGTCGCCATCACCGCCTCGAATGGCTCGTCCACCTTTTCGACGTTGAGCGCCAGTGGGTCTGGGAACTGGGTGATCTCCAATCTTCCGGTCCCGGGCACCTACAACATCACCTACACCCGATCTGATCTCGTGACGCAGAGCAGCGTGGCGACCTTGAGCGCCGGCTCGCCACTGCAGCAGGTGCCGACCATCGCCATGATCCAGAACCTGGCGTCTGTCTCGGGGGTCATCACGCAGCAGGGATCCGCCATCGGCGGCGTCGCCATCGACTTCACCTCGGGGGCTTCGAACTACAAGGCAACAAGCGCCACCGCCACCAGCGGGTCGTCGGGAACGATGACCGGCGCCTACGCCATCACCCAGATGGCACCCGGCACCTACACCGTGAGCTTCACGATCATCGGCGGCGTCCCGGTGACCTCGGTCGTGACCCTGGTCGCCGGACAGAACACGGTGCTGAACGAGAACCTCGGTCCCTCGGCATCGATCACCGGGACGGTGACGGACTCGTCGACCCTCGGTGCTCCCGGGGTCGGAGGAGTGAGCGTCACGCTGTACTTGGCATCACAGTTCCCGACCGTGGTCACCGCGACGACAACAACGAATGCCCGCGGGATATATTCCTTCCGAAATGTCGTGGCTCCTCAGGACTATGTCGTGACCTTCGCCTATCCCTCCTCCAGCCCGGCACAAAGCTCGACCAACTGCACGTCGTCGCTTGGCGCAGGCGTCACCTGCAATGGACAGGTTGCGACCAGATGACGTGGACGACCATGGAGCAGCTCGGAGAGCCGTCGATCTTCGACATCGAGGTCGCACCGGCCGAGGTGGCACCAGGCACCATGGCCGTGGTCGCGCTGACGATCACCAATCGGAGTGCTGTCGCGGCGACCCCGGCAATCGAGATCGACGGATTCGATGAGGACTGGGTGAGGGTCGCAGGCGAGCCACCCACCCTGCAGCCCGGAGCCGCTGCGGTGGTCGAGCTCGTCGTCCGAATCCCGATCGGCCATCCGCCGGGCTCGCTGGTTGGATCTGTGGTCGTCAGTGCACTGCGGTCGTCCTCGATCGTGTCCGATCCTCCCGCGGCGAGGAGGGACGTCGTTCTGAGTATCGGCGATGGCTCGATGATCCGCGCCTCCATCGTCCCCGAGGACATCTACGCCCGCCGAACCGGCGTCTTCGCCCTGCTCCTGCAGAATCGAGGCAGCGAGACCGCCCGAGTCGATCTCACTGCCGTGACCCCCGATCCAGCCATCCAGGTCTCGCTCGAGCGACGGGTCGAGGTCCTGACTCCCGGCCACGAGGTGCTGGTCCGTGGCAAGGTCTCGAATCACCATTTCGCCAGAGGCCAGAGCCGCCGCCTGCCCTTTGGCGTCCGCATCCAGGGTCGATCGACACCAGTCCTTGCGGAGGGCGCGCTCATCCAGCAACCCGTCCTCGGAACCTGGTTGCCAAAGGCGCTCGCAGGCCTCCTCGCGCTGTGCTTGTGGGGATCGGTGGCATTCGTCGCGGTGAGCGCCTACGGACGGCACGTCCGTCAAGCCGCCAAGTCCCAAGCCGCCGCCGGGCTCCCGTCTTCGTCGCCGGGTTCTGGAGCGAGCCAGGGAGGCGGAGGGGGCGCCGGGGGCGGGTCAGGTGGAGGGAACCCTGGAGCTACCGGTGGAAGCGGTGGCTCAGGGACAACGACCACAAGTACGCTCAGCGGGCGCATCGAGGGCCCCGATCCGCGAGGCGCCCTGATCACGATCACGCCATTCAAGGCGAACGCCACAGGAAGTGCTGCGTCGACCACCGCGTTCGAGGAGCAGAGACCTCGTCCGAAGTACGTGCTCCTGGCGGCGAACAGGTCGAACTCGGCCATCGAGAACGCAGGGCCACAATCGATGCCGCACCTCGTCTCAGCGTCCTCAGCAGTGTCGAGCACCGCCGCGAGCATCAGCGCGGCCCAGACCACCAGTGCCGGTGAAGACGGCTTCTGGTCCATCGGCGGAATAGCCACACCAGGGACCTACCTCGTCGAAGTCTCGCAAGCAGGGTTCGCCACACAACAGAGCATCGTCACCACCGTGCTCGGCGCACCGATTCCCCCGCTGACCACGACGCTGGTGGCAGGGACGGGATCCATCTCCGGGAGCGTGGTCGGACCCAACGGTCCGGGCCTTCCGGGAGTGACGGTGACGGTCTCGAGCGGCACGACCACGATGGTTCCCTCCGCACCACCGAGCCCCACGGACGGGTCCTGGTTGATCCAGAACCTGGCCACGCCCGGCACCTATGTCGTGTCGGCGAGTGCCCCGAACGTTGGCACGGCGGTGACCACCGTCCACCTCGATGCCGGTCAATCGCAGTCGGGGGTCGTGCTGCGGCCGATGCCGAACGTCGCCACGATCTCCGGTTCGATCACAACGCCGCTGGCCAGCAAGGGAGCGCGCACTCCCTCGGTGACCGTCACGGTGAGCAATGGAACCGAGGTCCAGACCACCAACGCGATCCCCGATGGCGGAGGTGGATCGGGTCGCTTGACCTATGCGATCACGGGACTGCCGCTCGGCGCCCACGAGGAGCTCAGCTTCTCCGGGCCCGGCCTCCTCACCCAGTCCCGGAGCCTGACGGTGGTCGCCAACGTGGTCGAGAACACGGCCATGGAGTCAGCCAACGCAACGAGCTACTCCGGCCAGGCATTGCTCGACGGCTGCGGCAACGTTGTGTGCGCCCCGCCCGGCATCGTGCTCTCCAACCCGTCCCAGACGTTCAAGTCGGTGGGAACCCCCTGCCTCGCCCCCAACTCAGATCCCGGTTGCTTCACCTTCGAGTTCTTGGAGATCCCGCCCGGGCCCTACCTGCTGAGCGTCGAGAGCTACGGCCACGAGACCGCATCTGCTCAGGTCTCCCTCGCCCCCGGGGCCGGCGTGGCGCCCAGAGCCCTCCGCCTCGCCGTGGTGCCACCATCGCAAAACGTCGGGTCCATCAGCGGCTCCGTGCGCGACCTCGCCACGAACTTCCCGTCGACCGATTTCACCGTTGCGATCGATGGAAGGGCTGCGACCGGACCGTTCAACGGCAGCTTCTCGCTGACGGGCGTGAGGGCAGGGATCCACACCCTCACCGTCTCGGGAACCAACGGCATGGGAGCTACCACCATCCAGGTCACCGTCCCCATGGGTGCCACCGTGACCACGCCGACCATTCTCCTTCCGAACGCAAACTCTCTCAGCGGCGTCGTCACCTCGAAGGCCGATCAGTCCCCCGTCGTCCACGCCACGGTGATCCTGTGCAAGGCGACATTGAGCGCCGCGGCCCTCAATGGATGTGACCCAACCCACAACGCCCTTGGGTCCTCGGCCGATGGCTTTACCACGACCGACTCAACGGGCTCGTACAGGCTCGACAGGGTTCCACCGAGCTCGTACCAGGTCCGGGTCATCGGACCCTCTGGCGAAGACCTCGAGCCGATCCCCTCAGGTGGTGGGGCACCAACTCCCGCCCCGTCGTACCCCGTGTACGTCGACTCGGTCTCCACCATCACCTTCGCCACCAACAACCCGCCGGTCACCCACAATGTGATCCTTGAATCGGTGGCGCAGACCATCATCACCGAGGACGTCTCTGGGGCGGGAGGGATCACCCCACTCCCCGGGGTCCGCATCAACGTGTCGCCAGGGGCCACTCCACACACGAGTTCCCAGGTCTTCGTGACCTCGATCCACACTGGGCAGAGCGAGGCCACCGCCCAGATCGGTCCGCTAGAGCAAGGGGTGGCCTACTCGGCCTCCTTCGTCGGCCCGAACGGAGAGGTTGGTGCCCCCATCACCTTCACCGGCGGCTCCAGCCCCACCCCACGCATCGTGGTCCTCGGGACGCCGAGCGCAAGCCCGAGCGGCAGGATCCAATTCCCCGACAATGCCGGGCCCAGAGGATTCTGCCCGGTCGTCACCGGTCGGGCACCCACGTCGTGCCCGGTCGTCACGACGGCCCCGACGATCACGCTCTCGGGAACCTTTGGCTATCAGACCGGGTCCCTGGGGCACCTGGTGACTCCTGTGGTGAAGCAGGTCTCGGTCACGGCCCGCGCTGATGGCACCTTCTCGCTCCCCACCACGAGCGCCAACGGCGAGCCGCTACTCCCACTCCCGGCCACACTCACCGTGGCCGATACCACCGGTGCGTTCGCGACGAAGTCGATCCAAGCCGATCCGACCGACTCAGGGTGGAGCAACCAGGTGATCACCCTGACCCCGATCGGCGTGCCGGTCGATGGCCACGTCACGGGAGGACCATCCCAGCAGGGAGGCATCTCGATCCAAGGTGGTCCGGGAAGTGCCTCCATCGCGGTGGATCCCGGAGGCAGCATCACCTGGAACGATGCGCAGACGAGCAACGGACAAGGGGCGGCCCCCGGCGTGTTCTACCTGGTGGCGACCGCCGACGGGTACGACCAGGAGCCCGCCGGACCGATCAGGGTCAGCGTCGGTTTGGCGTCGGGGAACGGGCCCAGCTTCACCATCACGATGAAGAGGCGCTACGACCTCACCGTGACGCCCACCTCGATCCCACCGACCGGCCTCGCACCACCTTCCGTCACGCTCCTCTCGACCGACGCGACCCCTCCAACAACGGTCGCGGGACCGACCCTGCTGGTCAATGGCACTGCGACCTTCACCAACCTCTCGGTCCCCCGTCACTACGCCGTCACCATCACAGGCCCTGGCATCGCCGCCACCACGGTTCCCGTCATCAACCGCGGCGAAACGACCGTTCACCTCTCGCCACCGCTGACGGCGGCGGCGTATCTCAGCGGGACGGTGGAGGGGACGATCGGCACCACTACCTCTCCCATCCCCTATGCGTCCGTGTCCGTGCTCGACCTCTCGACGGGAGCGACGGTCGATGGACGTGCTGACGCCACCGGCACCGTGTCCCTCGCCCCGATCGTCGGTGGCTTCGACGGAGCTGCCGGCTATGTGGTGTCGGTGTCGGCTCCGGGCTACCGCACGCAACAGCAGGCCATCTCGAGCTTCATGGCCGGGCCGAACTCCTTCGCGTCGCTCGGCTTCGCCCCGCTCCGAGCGCTCCTGCTGTCGGTCGACGTCAATGTCGTCGATGCCAGCCCGTGGGCCCGACCGGTCAGCGGCGCCACCATCCAGGGTCTGAGCCCGATCGGTGCAGCGGTATCGGCCACGACGGATGCCGAGGGGAAGGCCACGTTGATCCTCGATCCGACGTCCTATTCCTTCACCATCGCCGCCGCGGAGTACACCACCCTGAAGGTCGGACCGATCGCCTACTCGCCGAGCACCGTTCCTCGAGCGCTGCCCGTCGTGCTGACGCTGAATTCCAACACCATCACCGGGAAGGTCACGACGCCCGGCGCCAGCACAGGGCTCGGCGGAGCCATCGTCGCCCTCGCCACGGCCGCCAACCCCACCACCACGGTCGCCACCGGACTGACCGACGACAAAGGGATCTACCGGATCACCACTCCCGATGCCGACCCTCGCGGCTTCATCCCCAGCGGCTCCTATGTGCTGTCGGTCACCATGACCGGCTACACGCAGAGCAGCGCCGATGCCGCCTCCGTCTTCGTGACCACCTATCCGATCACCGTGCACTCGGCCAGCCTCGATCCTGCACCCGTCCCCGTCGAGATCGCCATCTCGACATCGCTCGGGACCAGCGGCCTCGATGGCACGACCGTGACCTTGACGCCGGCTCGGCTCAGTCCCGGCGAGAGCCTTCCGCTCACCTGCTCAACGTCCACCCTGCTCGCACTTGGACGAGGGACGACCACCAGCACCACCCTGTCAGGCAGCACGTCCGCCAGGTTTGACCAGGTAGTTCCCGACCAGTATTCGGTCTCGGTGGTCCTTCCCGACGGCCGACGGGTCGTGAGCCCACAGATGCTTGTCGTCTGTCCGGGAAGCAATGCCACGTCGCCAGCGACACCCGCCGTCACCATCCCGATGGCGACCGTCTCGGGCCTGGTCACGGTGCCGAGCGGGCTCTCTGCGAGCAGCGCCACCGTGACCATCGAGTCGCCAGGGACCGATCCGATCAGACCCACGCTGCGATGTGGAGCACCCTGCAACACCGCCACCTTCAGCACCACGGTCACCCCGGGGCGGCGCTACACGGTGACCACCACCTACGACCCGAATGCTGGGATCACCTCGAGCGTCACCTCCTCCGTCACGCCGTCAGACGGTTCGACCGCCAGCATCACGACTGACCTCACGCCGATTCCCCATGCGGTCGCCATCTCCGTGGTCCGCGTGGCCACAGGAGCACCTGTCGGTGGTGGGAGGGTCACGCTCGCTCCTTCAGCCGGGGGTCCGTCACTGAGCTCGCCGCTGGACGGGTCAGGTCACGCAAGCTTCGCTTCCATCGCTCCCGGTACCTATTCGGTCACCGTCGAGCTCGGTGGCAACATCGAGCCGGCACCGGGTGTCATTCGGGTACCGATCGCCTCCTCCGTGAACGACCCGATCTCCTGGACGGCCTATCTCCCCTGATCCCGATCAGGGGAGAGCGACCCGAGGTCCGGTCAGATCAGCAGGTAGGCGAGCAGCCCGATCCCCACGCCGATCACCGCGCCGAGGATCGACCACGCGACCCAGCTTGAAGATGGCGTCGGCTCGGGCTCCGGCTCGGGCTCCGGCTCCGGCTCCGGCTCGACCATCGGTGCTGGTGGTTCCACCTCGACGACGATCGGAAGGGGGTTCATCGAGGCATCGCACCTGATGCAGATCGCCGCATCCTGTACGTTGGGCTCGCCGCAAGCGGGACAGGCAAGGCTGGTCACCGCCACCCTCCCGAGGGCCCCGGGGAGCCGACGCAGGCCTGTTCCCCCAGATGACGAACCGGGACCAGCTTCGAGCCCGCTGGTCCGAGCCCAGAAGAGTGGGAAGTCGCACTCCCGGCAGAATGCCCCCGCGTCGCGCGCGAGCACCTCGAAATAGCTCCTCGTCCCGCAGGATGGGCACGCGACCTCGACGCTCATGGCATTCCTCCAGTCACCTCGGCCACCTCGCGTGGCCAGGCCCGACGACCCCCCACTGTCAGGGTGAACGTCACATTGGCCGGCATCTCGTCCTCAATGACGGCGACCAGTGCATCGTCGTCGAGCCACGGCGAGTTCGCCACCACCACCTCCACCCGATGCGTGGCGGTCGACGTCTCGCCCTCTCGCCCGATCGATCCGCTCTCGCGCACCTCGACACCCTCGCCCGTCACGACCTCGAGGATCCCCTGGAGGCCCCGGGCGGTCCCGCGCCACGCGAGGACCTCGCTCGAACGCAGTAGGAACCGTCGCTGAAGGTCCTCGGTCAACGACGAGTCAATCGGGTCGACGCCCAACCAGGTTCCGAGCCAACGAACCATCGGCAGGGGGGCGACGGTGGGGTTGACGGCCCGGGGGATGTTGTCGACGTTCTCCATCATCGTCGTGGCGATCTCCTGGAAGATCGACACGAACCGGGAAAAGAGCTCATCGTCGAGCATCCCGAGTGGAAGCTGGCTCACCAGCCAGTCCTCGCGCCTCACGCGAGAACCCTCACCGGACGACCACCTGGTGCCGCGCTGAGAGGAACAACGAATCGGCATCAAGGCGGATGATCTCGCTCCCGGGACCACTCCGCATCCCCGTGCGCAGGTCATACTCGAACAAGATGATCTCTTCGATGCGATCCACGCCCTCGACCCCCTCGAGGAGCTCCGTCAGGTGCGCGGTGCTCAGATCGACAGAGAACGGCCACCCTGTCCCATTAGGCCCCCCGCTGAGGGGGTTGATGCGATGGTGCAGCAGATCCAGGCAGCGTTGGCGGATTAAGGAGACCGGTCGCCCCGGCAGGGCATGGAGCAGGACCGCCACGGTGACCCCCTGGTAATAGGGCGTCCCGATCTCGACCGTCGAGCCGAGCAGTCGGCGTGGCTCGAGGTAGGAGGAGACGTCCGCCACCAGCGCGTCAGACAGCGCGAAGTCATCGATCACCAGCTCGTCGTGGGGTTTCACGACCGTCGGTACCACCAAGAGTCGGACGGGATCTCCACCGCTCGACGGGGCGAGGCATCGGACGCGCGCCACCTCGGGCGTCGCCTCGAAGGTCAGGCGCTCGAAGTCTCGGATGGTTACCGCACGCTCCCCCGTCCGAAGCGAGAGCGGCCCGCGGAGCTTGGCGTTCTCGATGGTCTCTCCGTCGACTCCACCGGTCGCGGGCTCTGGGTTGGTGACCGAGTCGACGAACGGGACGCTCGAGCGAAGCACCGTGAGGGTGCCGGAACCCACGTTTCCTGCCGCGCCGCCACCGAATCGGCAGCCCTCGATGGCGATCTCCGCCCCGTCAGGAGGGATCATCCCGTGCTGCCGGGCACTGCCGTCGCCGTAGCGGACGATCGGGCCGAACTCGATCAGGCCCGAAGAGCCGTGCAGCACATAGTGCCGATCCCCTGGCCCCGAGGCCGAGAAGTCCTCGACCTTCTCCCACGGCACGGTGTCGGTCCCGACGGTGAGGCGACCGGCGTCCCTCCCCTTCGGGACCAGGACCGGGGCCTGCGACAGCTCGAAGGACTGTCCGGGCTGTCCGGTGCTCGACCCAAGGATCTCTCGAGGTCCTGCGCTCGACTGCTCCGCGGCCACTATGCCGCCGAGCGCCTCGGCCTGCAGCGCGCTGATGCGCGGTGTCGCCTTGTAGAACGGCTGGCCCTCTCGAGGCTCGACGAGCCGGGCGCGGAGCCAGAATGCTCGCGTCCCCCCAAGGATGAGGGGAGTGGTTCCCCGGGGAACGATCACGACGACCGAACCGTCGCGATTGAGACCGCCGGTCGTGTCGGATCGCACCTCCACCGGCAGCCATGTGTCCCCCACGAACGATTCCCAAACGATCGGCGCATTCCTCGGGTCGACACCGATTCCCTCGATGGATGCGCTGATCGACAGCCTGATCAGGTGCCCCGAGAGGCTCTCGGCGAACCCGAGGTAGACCGCATCACCCGGTTCGATGGGATCGGAGGCGAAGCATCGCACCTCACCACCGTCGAAGCGGAGCTCGTCGAAGACATCGACGAAGAGCTCATCGTTGTTCGCAAGACCCGTCTTGGCAGAGATGAACGACGGCGGTCGCACGACGAGCTCGTCGGTGGTCGAGAACACAACCGGGCTCGACACGGTCGGTCCCGCAGTGGCTACCTCGGTCCCCGACGGGATCACCACGGCCCGATCGAGCACCGCCGACAGCTCGAAGAGCAGATCGCCGCGGGCGACCGATGGCGGGAACAGCTCGATTCCGATCATGTTCAGGAAGTGCAGGTAGAGGCGATCGGGAACCTGATTGAGTCGGAAGATCGCCATCTCCGTCATCCACGCGAACAGCTCGATGAGCGCCACGCCGGGATCGGCCACGTTGTGGTTCGTCCATTCTGGGCAATAGCGAGGAATCAACCTCTTCGCTTCGTCGACGATGTCCTGGAACGAACGGTCGTCGAGGCTCGGGATCGGAATCGGCATGGCGCTCTACTGTTCTCGAGGGATGACATAGAAGGGGTAGACGAGGTTACGACGATCGTTGGTGACGCGGACCTCATAGGTCAAGGCGATCTGGACCAATGATGCATCATCAGGATCAGGCTCGATCGCGACGTCGATCAGATCAACTCGGGGCTCCCACTGGGCGACGGCCTCCGTCACCGCCAACCTCATCAGGCCGATGGTGTTGGCATTGACCGGCTCGAAGAGGAGGTCCCAGATCTTGCACCCGAAGCGGGGGCGCATCACCCGCTCCGACGGAGCTGTCGAGATGATCACCCTGAGGGAGCAATCGAGATCGTCGGGACCAGAGGTCAGCGCGATTCCGCCCCGATCGTCGATGGCCATCGGGAACGTGAACCCACGACCGATGATCCCCGCGGTGCGCCCCCCGTCGCCTAGTCTACCGTCGTTCTCGGACATCAGTTGATCATGACCGGCGTGCCCTTGATGGTCACCGGCCCGTCTCCCTTCACTTGGAGCATCGCGCCCTTGATGCCGACCTGGCCTTGTCCCTCGAGCTTCAGCTCCGCTTGGGCGGCAACCTCCACCGTGGCGCCGTTCACGGTGATCCCGCCGGTCGCCTTCAGGTCGATCGTGGCCCCTTCGATGGTGATGCCGCCATTCTTCGTCATCGTGATCGATGCGCTCCCCGCCACGATGCTCAACGGAGTTCCTGCTGGCACCTGGATCTTGAGCGCATCGTCTCCGAGTCGGATCATGTGCTGTTCGCCTGCAAGGCGCAGGAGGATCGCTTTATTCTCCGACGTCGTGCCATCAGCAAACTGGAGCACGTGCCCGAGCCTCGAGGTGATGCCGCGAACCTCGACCGAGCCATCAGCGACCGGATGGCCGGGGAGCGTCGACTTTGCGCCGTAGAGGCCCCCGATGACGACTGGCTCACGCAGGTCGCCACCCTCGAAGCCCACCAGCACCTCGTCTCCCACCTCGGGGATGAAGACATTTCCACGGTTGGGCCCAGCGCCGATCGCCACCAACCGTGCCCAGCCGGATTCCGGGGTCGAGCTGACGCCCGGGTAGCGGATCTTGAGCCGGCCGTGATGATCAGGGTCGTTGATGTTGGTGACCTGCGCCACCCTCAACGTCGCGTGTTCGACCATCGACGCTCCTGCGGGGCCGCGGCCCATCGCGTCGACGATCGAGGTGGGACCCCGCTCTCCGGACCGGAATCGGGTCACGAAGCCCAATCCCTCTCGATACACGTGCACCACCTTGGTCACGGGATAGGAGCCACTGAGCGGGCCAGCATCCTCGATCACGACGGACGCCCCGAGCCGGATGGCCCCGTTGCCATCAGTGACGCCCTGGGCGGTCACTGCCGCCGCCAGTGCCCGTCCGAGGATGGCCTGGCCGAGCTCCTTCGCTTCCTTCTCGCTGTGCGCACCCACGCCTGCGGCGTGCAAGCTGGCCACCGGGAATGCATCGGCCGCCTCCTCTGCCTTGTGCGCGAACGACGAGGTCACAAGGCTGGACGTCGAGGCTGACGTGACCGTCGTGCCGATGTGGGTCTGGCGGGTCCGATCCCATCCATCGACGGTCACCGAACTCGGGTGGTGACCGCTAGCACGGACCGAGAACGATCGCAGATCGTCGCCCAAGGACAGGTGGACGGACGAGTGGCTGGCCGGCTCCTTGAAGTTCAGCGTCTCTCCATCCACCCACCAATCGAAGCCCGCACGATGCGCCATCTCACCGAGGAGGGCGAGATCAGACTCGGCCTGCATCACGTACTCGAAGATGGACCCCGTGGCGTCGACCGAGGCCGCGAGGTTATAGATCGACGCGATCTTCCGAACGATGTCGCCGTAGCTCATCGACTGGTAACTCTCGATGTGCGACCCTCGGCCCAGACGGTGACTCTTGTCAAGCCCCGTCACCACCAACTCCGGCTGGCCGCCCTCAGTCTGCTCGACGGCAACCGAGGTGATCTCGGCCTTGATCAGCCTCGTGAGATCCCCAGACTCCGCCACCCCCTCGATCTCGATCCCCGAGCCCAGCTTGACTGACGCCTTCTGCAGCAGGATGTACCCGGGATCGCGAAACCGGATCGAGCAGCGGCCCGGCACTTGGAATTCGCACTCGACCTTGACCTCGATCAGCGCATCGAGCCACGATCGGCTGAGGCGGCGCCCACCGAGGCTGACGATTGGGCTCAGGGCGACGGCCATCAGAACAGCACCGGGATCGACAGGATGCGCCCGGGTCGCAGGTCCAGCGGGTCTTCGATGCCGTTCTCGCCAGCGATGGCTCGCCAGCGTGTGGAGTCGGCATAGTGGAGGGCGGCGATCCGATCGAGGGTCTCCCCCGGAAGGATCTGATGGGTCTCCTGAGGCCGCGGCGTTCCCGAGGTCGGATTCTGGGGTGTGGTCGCCTTCTGGTCTTGGAACTGGGTCAAGGTGAGGTTGGCCTTCGCCCGCAACGGCGTCCCGCTCGAGCTGAAGTACTCGAAGGTCACGTTCAGCGACGTCACCGCAGCAAGGAACGAGTGGAAATCGCCCCAATGGAACTGCACATAGGGAGGTCGTCCGTTGTTCGTCTGCTCGCTGCTTCCAGGAAGAGACCGATCGATCTCCATCAGATCGAGGAGCTTCTGGGTGTAGCCGGCCACGGATTCGCCGGTGTCCGTGGTGTCGAAGAAGAGGGTCAAGGAAAGCGAGCCTGACGTGGCACCGACGTATTCGAGGGGAGCCACGCCGCGCCCAGCAGCCGTAGGCGCGTTCCAGTTATTGGTCCTGGACAAGGTGAGCTCTGCAGGATTGAAGAGGCAAGGGATGCGCTCGCCGGTACGCCCCTCGATTGTCAAGAACGCCTTCGTCGTCAGGTCGGCACGGCTCATGGCTTAGAACGACCTCGTCCCCGTGTGGAGACCTCGACGCTCAAGCTCCGCGATGACCCGCTCCTCGAGCGCGTCCAGCAGGCGATCGAAGGTTTCGGGAGAGAAGGAGATCTCTTCGGGCCCGACGGGGACGCCCTGTGCCCCCGGGGCCCTCGTCATGCTCAACGCCTCTGCGAGAGGCCCCTGCGCGGTCAGCGCTGAAGCCATCGTGTCCGGACCGCTCTGACCCACACTGGGTCCACCCCTCCGCCCCACATCACCGGTCCGAGGCTCGACGGAGGACCTCGCCATCGCTGACTGCGGTGTCTCCGTCGAATCCATGGGGCCCATCATGCTCTCGATCGATGAGGGACTGCCACCGAGGTCACCGAGGTGGGATCCGGCCGTCGACGTCCCGGGCATTCCCGGACCGGAGGAGAATCGGAGGACCTGGCCTCGAACTGGCATCTGGCCGATGGCGAGATCTCGCACCGGCGCGGTGACGCGGGATGCTCCAGGGCGATCACCGCTCGTCGCCAGGGCTCGCACGAGCCCACCGACCCGATTCGCCACGGCTTCCTCTTCATCGTGGTGATCATCTTCGAAGAACCTCGCTCTCGGCGATGGTCGACCGACATGGACGAGCTCGTGGGCCAGGATTTCGGCCGACCGGGCTGATGAGTCGGGAGGGGACGGCAGGTAGATGACGTCAGCCATCGTGGCGGCGAGCTTGCCGATGACGGCCAACGCCTCGCGCGTGGCGGGGCCCGATCGGACGAAGACCGAACCGGAGCCGAGGATCGACCGGGCCAGCGGTGCAAATTGGACGGGAATGGTCGCCTTCGCATCGAACGGCCTCCGCTCGATCTCCTTACGGAACCGGTCGCTGACATTGGGTGCTCCGCGCTCCGCCGAAGGACGACGACTCGCACCTGTCGGTGGCGACACCGATCCCGCCACCACGGGCCGGCCTGGGTTCCCGGGTGCATCGAGAGTCCGATGCACCGTGACGAGAACGTCCGGACTGGCGACACTTCGCCGCAGCCCGTGACCCCCTGATGACAGGCCTCGCAGACCAGCTGGCGAGGCGGTGGCAGCCGATCGATCGCCACCACTTGCCACCCCAAGGGATTCCTGACCGACGGAGGCGGCCGGCGAACGGCGACGGGGGCCCACCTCGTTGACCCCGCCGAGCGACAAGCCATGCACCACCGGCGGCGAGATGGGGGTCAGACGGGGGCCCACGTCGTTGACCCCGCCGAGCGACAAGCCATGCACCACCGGCGGCGAGATGGGGGTCAGACGGGGGCCCACGTCGTTGACCCCGCCGAGCGACGAGCCATGCACCACCGGCGGCGAGATGGGGGTCAGTCGCGTGGAAATCGACACCTCGCTCGAGCGAGTGGAGGACGGTACACCGACTCGCCGCCACCCCTTCGTGGCCATCCCGGGAAGCGCCTGGTGCGAGCGAGATGGGTTGAAGAGCGATGACACGCTTCCGCTCAGCGGACGCACCCCCCGTATCGGACCGGAGCTTGGGTCAGCCGAACCCTCGGGGGACGACCTCTCCGATGCACCCAGGAGCCGAGCACCGAGCCTCAAGGGAGCGTCAGGGCCCTCGACCGAACGTTCCACACCGATTGCTCCGCGCACAGCCTGCTGAACCTCGGGGTTCGAGAATGTGCTCGCCGAGTCGCCGGTCCCTCGAGGACGCAGCATGGTGACGGTGGGAGAGCTCGATCGTCGGACGCTCGGACTCTGGGTTCCGAGTCCACGGTCCTCGAGCACGCCCCACCGACGGTGGATCGAGCTCATCAACCCGGCGAGCAGGGCCAAGGGAGCCGATCCCGGTCGGACCGTTGCCCGCAGGCTTGCGTCCAGGTGGTCGACGGCCTGGCCGGCCCGCGTGGCGTCGACAATCGACGAACGGGTGACCACGTCGAACGTCGAGTCGGGCCGTCCCGGGAGGGCTGGCCGATCGATCGACGGCAACCTCAGACGTCGACTGCGAGCAAGGACTTCAGGGATCGGGGCACCCGGTCGAACGGGGGGCTCATCGCCCAGCACTCGAGCGATCTGCCGCCGTGGCGATGAGGTCGGTCCAGGCTCTCCCATCACCTCGAGTGGTCCGGCGAGGTCGCCCTGGCGTCGCCCGGAGGGCGTTCGAGCCGTGCTCGGAATCGATGTCTCGAGCTTGGGCGCCGGCCCCTCCTGAGGCCCAGAACGGGTTCGCAGCACCTCGACCGTGTCGGTCCCACGCTCGTCAATCCTGGTCGCGCCCACCTCTCCAGGGTCAAGGGGGCGCCGTTGTGGCCCCGTGGGGCCGGACTCGTGCGCCTCGACCATGGGTGGTCGGGCCGCGGGACCTTTGAGGTCCTGATGGTGAGAAGGCGTCGCCGACGCAGTACCATCGTGATCCCGCCGCCACGCACCGCGCCACGGTGACCGTGGATCCGCCGGGTCGCCGAGCGGCCTCGCTGGTGCCGGCTGCGCCGAGGCTTGCCCGGAGCGATCGGCGAGACGCCTCCCTAAGCGGGGTGCAGGAGTGGCGGGGTGCTTCTCGTCGCCGGAGGTGGGTCCGCCCTTCGATCTCCGGGGTGCCGATGGGCTGCGACGCGCGCCAGACTCCTTGACGGTGAGCATGGGCCCGACGGCGGCGACGTCTGCGAGACGCTGCACCTTGACGGGGCGGCGCGTCAAACGCTGCGTGGCGCCACCCGGACCCTCGCTCTGCCTCGCTCCGCCGGTGGACTCCGCGTGACGGAGGGCTTGGAGGCCTCGACTCGGGAGGCCGAGTACTGGTCCGGTCGAGTCGCGCCCGCCCGAATCCCCGTCAAGCACCCGAAGTCCGAAGGCGACAACAGGCTCCGTGGCATCTCGTCGCCACAGGCGATGCATCGCCGCAAGACTGCCGCGAACCGCCAGCGGCTCACCACCCCCCACCATGGTGGCGGCAAATGATCGCTCTTCGATGAGACACCTCATCGAGAGATGACGACCCATCGACTGCGAGAACGTGGCGCTTGAGCGAGCCACCTGGCCGAGCGGCGCCCGTCGAGCTCGATCCACAAGCCGCCCTCGCGGAAAGCGGTTCCTCACGGCGCGACCAAAGTTCGAGACCGCGGGGGCCGGGGTTGCTGCGTCGGGAGGGTTGGCCGGCATCAGTTGCGAAGCGCAGTCTTCGACGTGAACCCGTCGTGGGCGATCTCAAGCTCTTCTTCAAGCGAGTCGGCCGAAGAGGAGTCGAACTGCGGCCCCTTCCACCGAACGGCGATCACCCGGGAGAACGACCACGTGCGCAGAGGACTGCCGACCGAATCGACCGCCGTCAGCGCGCCCGTGCGCGATGTCAGCTTGTTCCCGTTCTTCTCGAATCCGGGCCCCGCCGTCTCCTGGACCCAATCGAAGAGCACGTCGCTGTTGGTCATTCCTCGACGCAAGACCAGATGTGGCCACGTGATGCGCCCAGGGAACTGGTGCTCGAACCCGTTTGCTCCGCCCTCTCGGTACGAGACCGTCTCGACATTGAGCTCAAGGCCAGAGACGGCCCCGAACGTCCCGATTTGCATGCCGTCCACCTCAAAGATGAAGGCACTCGCTGAGGGTATGTACCCCTTGAACCCACCAAGTGCGATGGTCATGGCTTCCGTGCTTCTTCCCAGGCTCGTGCGTTCAACGATGACACACCCCTCACGAGACGTGCTCGATCAGCGTGCTCAAGGTCAAGGATCTCATCAAAACTCCAGTGCAGGTGGTACGCCAAGTAGACGACCTCCTGCCACAGGGGCTCAACGGGGTAGAGCATCATTCTCGGCTACTCGGCACCTCTTCGATCGCTGCCCGGCGGCGAGCACCGCGGTTCTCGACCGGCTCGTCGTCCCCTGGCTCGTCGAGCCCTTCCATCTGAGCCGTCGGCGGCGCTTGCTCGACAGCCTCGGACGTGGATGCTGCGTCGTCGCGCTGCGCGGCGAGCACAGCCTCGATGTCCTCAGCGGAGCCGAAGTTGATGACGCCGTAGTAGTCCTGGAGGTAGGCCAGATCAACGGCGAAGAGGCCTTCGATCTCATGTGGGGTCACCATTGGCATGGTGCCGAGCGTCTTGACCACTCGTGCCAAGACCAGGATGGTCAAACGAGGATCGTCGGGGCCGGAGATGGTGGGATCCCGCAGGGGCTGCAGTTCATCCCGAGCAGTGGCGAGACGCATGACACCTCGCTTGTGAAGCGCACCTGCCTCGTCGATGTAGCCGCGAGGAAGGACGAACTCGTACTCGGTCTGGATCCCGGCCATTCGCTACTTGACCCGCGTCAGACTCTCGTACTGGAAGGTGATGGTCTCCGCCACCGGCTCGTTCTTCGTGACGTCGAAGCCATCGCTGGCGATCTTGTTCGGCCACGCGCCCATGAAGTTCCAGCGAGCGACCTCGATCATCGAAGTGTCGTAGATCACCACCGAGCCGTTCTTCCGGTTGCCGAGGCGCTTCGCCACGCTCATGCCCTTGTCACGGATCTCGTTGAACCACGTCCACAACGGGTCGGAGCTCGAGTCGAGCGGTGAGAGGCGCTTGACCGTGAGCTCACCGGTCAGCTTGGGCTTCGAGTACGCCACGTGCTGGACGAGGACGCCCTTTGCGGTGCGCTGGTTGATCTCCATCTTCTCGAGCTCGATGGCCAGGCCATCGACAGCCGACAGGTGCGAGATGACCTCGCCGTCGATCTCGAGGAAGAAGTTGTTTCCGATGAGCGGGTCGGCTGCAAGCAGGTCCATTGACATGTTGACTCCTTAGGTTCTCTTGGTGGGACTGGCGCTAGCCAGCGATCTGCTTCTTCTGGGCGATTCGGAAGATCACGAACTCCGCAGGCTTCACCGGAGCAATGCCGACCTCGACCACCAGACGACCTTCGTCGATCGACTCGGGCGGGTTGGTCTCTGCGTCGCACTTGACGTAGAAGGCCTGATCGGCCGAGGTGCCGAATAGGGCCCCCGACTTCCACAGGCCAGTCAAGAACCCGGTCAGCGTCCTAGTCACGCCCTCCCAGAGCTGAACGTCGTTCGGCTCGAAGACGGCGTACTGGGTTCCATCCATGATCGTGGTCTCGATCATGTTGAAGAGCCGACGCACGTTGATGTACCGCCAGTCGCTGTCCGACGAGAGGGTCCGAGCCCCCCAGATACGGATGCCACGGGTCCCGAAGGGTCGGATGCAGTTGATCCCGATGGGGTTCAGCAGCCCCTGCTCGACCGACGTGATGGGACGCTCGACGTCGAGGCAACCCCGGATGGTGTCGTTGGCCGGAGCCTTCCAGACGCCTCTGGTCTCGTCCGTGCGGGCCCAGACGCCGGCGATGTGACCGGACGGCGGCACGAAGACCTCGCTGTTGCCATTCGAGCCAGCAGGGTTCTCGACCTTGATCCAGGGGTAGTAGAGCGCTGCGAACTGTGAGTCGTACATTGCATCGTCGGATCGCCACTCCTTGACCTCCTGGACCGACATCCCGGGAGGAGCATCGAGGATGGCGAGGCGGTTGCCCTGGAGCTCGCAGTGCGAGATCAAGGAGTTCTGCACCGACTTCCACAGTGCGAGGTTGATCGAGCCGTCCTCTTGGGTCGCCGCCGTCACGAGATCCGGCACGATCACCATGGTGACCTCATCGGCGATGGCGAGACCGTTGATACCCGAACGCTGCGTCTCGGAGCCAGTAAACTTCTTGCCGGTCACAGGGACCATCTGCGCTGCCGTCTTCTCGAGCGGGTAGGTGCCCGGCTTCAGGATGTCGACCATCGCTGAGAGGTCCACAGCGGAGTCGAGCTGCAACTTGACTTTGACCCTCGTCGAGCTTGCGTTCACCACCGTCTCGACGTTCTGGTCGCCAGGGGTGATCGTCAGGAGCGGGTACTCCTCGACGACCTGATCGGCCTCGAGCACGAGAAGGTTGAACGGTGCCGGCCCCTCGTCATCCTCGCTGGTATCGACTCGCTCGATCGAGATCGCCAGGTCGGCATCGGGCTCGATGCTGCTCACCTCGATGGCGTCGCCGATCGATCGGTCCGCAGCGGGGAGCGCTGCCTGCGAGGGCTCTCCAGAGGCCACCGTGTTGGGGATTCGGACGACGTAGCAGACGGTGCCGCCGTTCTGGAAATACCCATAGACCGACAAGGGGAGCATGCACCCCTCTTGGAATCCACCATAGAGCTGCTCGAACTGCATCCAGCTCGTCACCAGACGGGGCTTGGCACCCTCCGGGTCACTGGCGTCGTCCTGGGGCCCTCGGGCAGTGAACCCGACGAACGCTGCAATCGCAGTGGCAGCGGCGCTGAGGCTCTTCTGCGACGACGGCACCTCCTCGACGTAGACACCAGGAGCGGTATAGGTCGGCACTGGGCTTCTCCTTCTGTAGTCCGGCCTGAGGTCCTCGGGCGGGATCGATAGGTCACGTGTTCACTGACTGGTGCTCATAGAGGCTCCCCGACGAGGGACCGCAGCGAAAGGCCCGTCACCGGCAGTTCAAGCACAATGACACTAAAACACATCCCCGGGCCTTACGCAACGGAAGATGCACCGTCATGAGCCATGTGATCGCAGTTCAATCGGGAGAGCGGTTCGAAGGATGTTCTGCCCCCGGCCGGACGCCTCGAGGACACACGAGTGGCCGCCAACGCCGATCACCTCGGCTTCCCGACGACTTGAGTCGGCTGCATCCGATATCGCCTAGGTCTGCGTCGTCGTCGAACCCGCAAAGGTGATCTCGATCTTGCCCCCGAACGCACACTGGCACGACGAGCCCAAGGTGAGCGCCGGCTGACCCCCCACCAAGGTCTGGGACGAAGGAATCCAGGGTGTCGTCACCGGGACGCAGGGCATCGGGGTCAAGACCCCCAACGCAGCAACCGTCGCCGCGGCGACCGAAGGGTTCGACAGGCTCATACACATTCCGAACCCCGGGATGTTCACCAGAGGAAGCGCCGAGGTGATGTTGGCCGCCGGCTTGCCTTCGACCAGGACCTGAGAGACCGGCAGGACGGCGAGAGCTGCCGGCGCGACGCCAAAGCTGCAAAGGAGCGATGCCCCCGCGGTGACCTGGGGCTTGCTCACGGCGCCTCGCTCTCGTGGTTGACGCTCATCACAGGTTCGAGTCCTTCACCGAGTGCGTCAGCTTCTGTCCTGTGGTCGTCACGACGCAGGCGATCGTTCGATCCTTCGCTTCGGTCCAGCTCCTGACCGACGGCATGAGATACGTGAAGAAAAGCGTCGAGTCTTGATAGGCAACTCCGACGTAGTTCCGGAAAGGAGCGATGCAGTAGCCCTGGGCGAAGACCTGCACCTTGGACTTGCCCGGGTAGTTGTCCTTCCAACGGTCGACGACCGTCGCCGGAGCACTGTGGACGAAGTACACCTCTTCGGTGTGCGGGGTCGAGCAGGAGATGATGGAGAGCTTGGAGAGCTCTTCTTGGATCTGACCCTTGGGTGGGGGGTTCAAGCACATCCCGGGCTTGAGATCGAACACCGAGACCTCGTTGTGGCTCGGCGACTTCACCAGGCCAGCGACCGTTACCCCCAGCAGCACAACCACGGCGATGGCCAACACGACCAGCGCCAGCTTCGCTCCCCGCGACGGTCCCCGACGACCCGGTGCCGCTCCCTTGGAGCGCTCACGAGGGGGTTTTGGAGCCTTCGGGACCTTGGGGGGATCGGGCATTCAGCCCTCGCTCAAGCGACGATCAGCCTGCGATGATGCGACGAGCCGGGGGGTCGGAGCGTCAGCTTGCGGTTCCGGTCGCTCCTCGGTCGACGACGGCTCTAGTTCCCGTATCTGTGTCTGGACCATGACGATGCTTCCCGCGAGCACCGTCAACAGGGCTTCCATCTTGTCGAGACGTGCGAGCAGGAGGTCGACCACTGACTCAACCTCGCTCGGCCCCGTGGACGTTCGCTCCTCAACAGCAGCATCCGTGGTGGATGGGGTCGGGTCAGGCGATGGTTCCTCGACCGGCTCGTCGAGTCCGACGGGACTGGTGAGCTCGGCGGAACGTCGACGGTGCCAGGTCTCGACAGCAGCCTGTGCCGCATCCATGTTCCGGCTCGATACTGTGCCCCCGAGATTCGAGATCACGGGATACTCGAAGGATGTCACGGTCCCTTGGCGGGCCAGCACCGTCCAGAGCACGCCGTCGATGGAGGATGAGATCAGCTCTGCAGCGATATGACTCGGATCGTCGCAAGAACCAGTGGCCAAGACTGCCTCGCTCGCCGAGGAGAAGTCTCGCAGCTGCGACGGGACGACGTCGCCGAGCCGATAGCAGGCCACCGTCCAAGTCTCCCACCCCAACGCGGGCTCGAGCGAGAGGACATCGGCGAGGTCGTCCCGGAGGTCGCCGCGCGCCATGTCGAAGACCAGCTGAGTGATGGCGGTACCCCCGTCGGATCGCCGGCGTTCCTCGGGTTCCAGGGAACCCAACTCGCTGGCGAGCGACCAGAACTTCACAGCGCCGAGATGGCTGGAGCGGCGTTGGCGATCCCGACCAGCAGACGCCACAACGAGGTCCGCCGTTGCGTGCTCAGACTCCACGTGACCTCCCTGTCGGCTCGGTCTCACTGCTCACCGCCTTGGTTCGACCGAATGTACACGGCCGATCTCGGGACACCAATCGCCCCGACCCACAGCCACGGCAGGACCTTCGCCGGACGCTCCTCACGCGATCGTCAGCACGTAGGTCACCACCGGCGTCGTTCCGAGCATATTGCCGGCTTCGAGCTCGAGGGTGACCACCTGAGGGGAGAGCGTGGACGCGACCGCTCCCACCAGGGCGGCTGAGCCGTGACCGTCAACGATCAGCTGCAGTCCGTCGGGGAGCGGTCCACTCGTGATGCGAATCCATGGTGCGGGCGAACCCGCCGCCTTCACAGGCAGGTTTACCCACGATCCGCGAACCGCGACGCCGGAGAGTGCTCCAACGAAACGTGGCGGCATGCCGACGTGGAGCGTGAACGATGTCGAGGAGACCCCGAAGGAGGTTGTCGCCGAGATCACCATCGGATAGTCCCCGGTCGATCCCCGAGCGGGAACCCCACCGATCACCCACGACCCGTGCTTCTCCTTCAGGGAGAGTCCCTCAGGAAGGCGTCCCTCGACACGTAGGGAGATCGGTCCGGTCCCGCTGGTGACGAGGGACGCCTTGAAAGCAGTCTTCAGCAGGACGGACAGGTTGGTGGGAGGAGCGACGGTCGGAGCAGTCCCGACGATGAAACTGATCGGAACAGGAGCCATCGTCCCGAAGGGGTTGGTCGCACCAAGCAGCACCGAGGAGGAGCCCGCGGGCTCAGTGGCCGTGCCCGAGATAACGAGGGTGCCGTCTGGGCTCTGGACGGCGCTCAACCCCGTCGGCAGCGCTCCAGAGAGGGAGATTGACGTGGGCGCTGGTGGACCGGACGCTCTGAGCGTCGTCGAGAACGGCTGCCCGGCCACCACTGGGATCGACTGCAGCCCCTGATAGGTCGGCGCGCCGCCGACGACGAGGGTAAACGGTTGAGGTCCGGTCGTCCCGAACTTGTTCGAAGCCGTCACCATGACGTGGTAGGTCCCTCGTGCACCCCGGGTCGGGATCCCAACGAACCTGCCTCGATCGAAGGATCCCGAGACGAAGGTCACTCCCTTCGGCAGCACCCCTGTCTCCGTCAAGACCGTCGCCGGGCTTCCTGTCGCCGTGATGGCCGAGTGCGACATCGTGCCGGTCTTGAGGTACAACGTCGAAGGTCCTGAGAATCCTGGAGCAGATCCGACCTCCACGGTGAGCGTGAATCGCATGGTGGTCGAGATGCCGTTCGCCGCTCTCAGCTCGATGAGGTAGGTCCCCTGTGAGGTGATCGGCGACCCGGAGAGCACCACGGACGTTCCCGAGGCGCTGACGGCCGCATCCAACGAGGGGTTACCCGGAGGAGCGGTCAGCCATGCTGCGGAGACGGTCGGTGTCGGCGAAGAGGAGAGGGGGATCGTCACGGCGAACGGCGCACTCGCAGGGACCAATGCTTCGTGAGGACCGCGAAAATGTGGGGCACCGATGACCACCACCGAGAAGGATTCGGAGATCACGCCAACAGCGTTCGTTGCAGTGATCGTGACCGGGTAGGTCCCCTCCGACCCCGCCGCAGGCGTACCGGACAGTGCCCAGTGCCCGACGGCATCTTCACGAAGAGAGACGCCGACCGGCAAGTCACTCCTCGTCGTCAGCACCGGAAGCGGCGTCCCAGATGCCCCGAGTACCAGGTTCGCGCTCCTTCGCGTGACCAAGGTGAGTGTTGGTTCTGGGGGAGCGACGAGGTGCGGAGCGCTCGCGACTTCGAGGGTCAACTTGGTGACCACCGGTGCTCCGTTGCCATTGACAGCCTGCAGCGAGAGTGAGACTGGAGGTGCTCCCGACACCGCGCTGGCCATGGTCACCGTTGCAGTTCCGTCGCCATTGTCCTGGACGGTCACGCCAGGCGGCGGCGATGCGGTCGGCGACGTCGTGATGCTTGGGGTCGGCGATCCCTCGGCGGTCACCACCGCAGTGCTGTTGATCCCTGCGCTCAGCTGCAGCGAACTGGCAGTGGTGAAGCGCGGTGCCACGGCAGAGGGGACCACGTTGAGCTCAATCGTCGCGATCTGGCTCTGTCCGGCGCGGTTGACCGCCTGGACGAACACCGGATATTCCCCTGAGGAGTTCCATGCCGGAGTTCCCACGATGGCATCCGGTGCTCCTCCCGATCCCCGGACGACAGAGAATCCAGCGGGAAGCGTCTGCCCCACGAGGCTGATCGTGGGTGTCGGGTATCCGGTCGCCGAAAGCGGGATCGTGTCGCTGATCCCCTCCACCAGATTCCTCTTCGACGGAACCGTCACGGCTGGAGATTGGTCGACGACGATCAGCAACGACTGCGACGAGACCCCGCCATCTGCGTCGACGATCACCCGGTACTCCCCTCCCGTCCCCGCCGAAGGCGTGCCGGCGATGGTCGCGGTGCCGTCGCCATTGTCTCGAAACGTCAATCCCTGGGGAAGCTGTCCCCCACTCTCGGACAACGCGGCCGCGGGGTAGCCCGTCGTGGTCACCGCGAACGTCCCCTCCGCTCCAGCGGCGAAGTTGGCGGTGGAGGAGCTTGTGATCGCCGACGGTTGGTCGACCGTGATCGTGAGCGTCGCTACGTCTGACACGTTCCCATAGGTCGCCACCAGCGTGATCACGTAGATCCCACCAGTCCCCGCCGCAGGTGTCCCCGAAATCGTCGCAGTGCCGTCGGAGTTGACACTGAACCGCATCCCTCCGGGCAGAGTTCCCAACTTCGACAGATGCATCCCCGTTGGACCAGTCGGTGTGAACGACTCGGAGGTGGGCCTCTGCACAACTGCCGTCATGCTCTGGGCGACCGAGCTCCACGACGGCAGCTCGATCACCACCACGTCGAGGTACTGGATGGCCACCTGGCCGACGCCGTTCGAGGCCGTGATCGTGATCGGATAGGTACCGCCCTCATTCGGACCGGGCGTTCCCGAAATAACGGCGGTGCCGTCGGCATTGTCGTGGAACACGAGTCCACCCGGGAGGACGCCCGAAGCGTTGATGGTCGTTGCCAGGGGGGACACCCCCGAGGTCAGGATCGAGAACGAGTTTGTGGCGTTCGAGCAGTCCGACGGGTTCTTGCAGAACGTCGCCGTCGAAGCACTCGTCACGCGAGCAGGCTCGACAACGTGGACGGCGATCGAGCTATCGAGAGTCCCGTGGTCATTCGTGGCCGAGACGCTCAGGGTGCAGGTCGTCACGCCCCGAGGAGAGCTTGGGATGCCGGTGAACGCTGCCGTACCGTCGCCGTTGTCGTGGAACGCGAAGCTCGCCAGCTCTGGGCACAGTCCCCGTGAATCGAGCTTCCACGCGGGAACTGGATAGCCAGAGGCTGCGATTTGGATCGAGCGCAGTTGGCCACTAGTCACGATGTCGCCCGCAATGCTCGAGAGCACCGGGGCCTGCTCGACCGTCAGGGTGAACGTCTCGATGGCCGCTGGGGACTGGCCGTTCGAGGCGATCAACGAGAACGAATAGATCCCCCCGGGAGGCAAGTGCGAGCCCTCGGTCAACAGTGCGGCACCCGGTCCCGTCGTCGTGATGTTCAGCCATCTCGGTAGGCCTGCCGTCACCAAGGTCGGCGCGGGATACCCGGTCAGCGTGATCGGCACGGAGATGGATCCTCCGGCCATCACCGTTGCCGACCCTGCGCTCGCGAAGCCCGGGGCCTGGTTCACCGTCAGGGTGAAGGCCTGGGGAGCAGTCGTGCCGACCGAGTTCGTGGCGGTGATCGAGATCGGATAGGTCTGTCCGGTGCCCGCTGCTGGCGTACCCGAGAAGGTCCCGGTGGTCTGATTGAAGGTGACGCCTCCGGGGAGGGCGCCGGTCTCGGAGAACGAGGTCACGGCTGGGTAGCCAGTCGTGGTCACGCCGAAGGAACCGGGGGTGCCGACGTTGAACGTCGTGGCGGTCGAGCTCGTGATCGCCGGGGCCTGGTTCACCGTCAGGGTGAAGGCCTGCGTGGCGGATGGGGCCTGGCCGTTCGATGCAATCAGCCACACTGAAAACGTGCCCCCCGCCCCGGCGGGGGTGCCCGTCATGAAGGCCGTGCTGCTTGCATTGGTTGGATTCGAGGTTGCGGTGAACGCGATCCCCGAGGGAAGTGCTCCGACCAGCGAGATCGTTGGCGCTGGGTAGCCCGAGGCGGTCACGCCGAAGGAACCGGGGGTGCCGACGTTGAACGTCGTGGCGGTCGAGCTCGTGATCGCCGGGGCCTGGTTCACCGTCAGGGTGAAGGCCTGGGGAGCAGTCGTGCCGACCGAGTTCGTGGCG
>Ga0209499_1000305_pt1 | contig 36603 bp, 32 predicted proteins | sample C_130208_EF_Meta_FD_187306 | JGI IMG/M metagenome (GOLD analysis project Ga0209499, IMG submission 187306) | Freshwater microbial communities from Lake Croche, Canada to study carbon cycling - C_130208_EF_MetaG (SPAdes) (version 2) | ecosystem: Environmental > Aquatic > Freshwater > Lake... | reverse complement strand
TCTCGTCTGTCGAACGGGGAGTGCACTTTCGGTGGCTGCCGCGTCCTTAGGCGAGGTGATCAGCTTGCCGATGGCCGGTGATCTTGATGTGGGACTGATTCATCGACTGTATCGGGTGATCCGCAGTGTGTCACCGGATGTTGTCCATTTGCACAGCCGGATTGGGGCCGACGTGATGGGTGGGATAGCCTGTCGCCTGGCTGGGGTGTCCGTTGTCCATTCAAGACGACAAGACAATCCTGAAAGCCGGCTGGCCGTAGCGCTTAAGTATCGGCTTCATGATCGCGTGATTGCGATCTCCAAGGCGATAGGCGAGGTCCTTCTTAGCGAGGGACTCCCGAGAACAAAGCTGGCCTGTGTTCCTGATGCTATTGAAATTACTCCCTGGGTCGAACATCCCGAGAGGCCCTGGCTGGAGGACACCTTTTCAATCCCCCCGGGGAGTTTGGTCATCGCTGTCATCGCTCAGTTGATTCCGCGAAAAGGGCATCACCTCTTGGTGGAGGCGATGCCGCTGATTCTCAAACAGTGCCCCGATGTCCGGGTGCTCTTCTTTGGCCGTGGCCCTCTGGAGTCTTCGTTAAAGGCCCTGATTCATCAGCGGGAGATGAGCGATCGAGTGGCCTTAGCCGGCTTCAGGGATGATCTTCAAAGAATTCTGCCGTGTTTGGATCTGGTGGTCCATCCTGCCCTGATGGAGGGTATGGGGGTCTCGTTGCTGCAGGCTTCTTGTGCCGGTGTGCCGATCGTGGCCTCAAGGGTCGGTGGGATTCCTGAGGCCGTCCATGAGGGTGTGACCGGTATCCTGGTAAGCCCTAACGATGCTTCGGCGCTTGCCGAGGCCATCATTGATCTTCTAAAGGCCCCTGAAAGACGAAAGGCCATGGGGCGTTCAGGGCGGCAATGGGTTGAAACCTATTTTTCTGAAGACCGGATGGTTGAAGGCAACCTCTCCGTGTACCAGCACCTCCTCAGTCCCTCTCAGTGATCCCTCTGTTCGCGCTCAGAGCAAGGCATCAAGGTTTGGATGGCAGGTTCTAAGGTGAGCACTGAACGCTTCGATGGCTTCGGGGTTTCGGTTCTGTCTTTCGATCGTCACCCGGATATCGGCGAGGACCTTGAGGGGGGCTGCCGATAGAAAGAGGATCCTATCGGCGATTTCAATGGCCTCACGGAGGTCGTGGGTCACAAAGAGGACCGTGTGGGGCCTTTTTTGCCAGAGCCCTAACAACCAGCTTCGAAGGCGGCGCGCCGTTGGGGCGTCGAGGGATACCAGTGGCTCGTCCATGAGGAGGAGGTCGGGATCGATGGCAAAGGCTCGAACCAGTGAGACGCGACGACTCATGCCGACCGAGAGCGTCTCTGGAAATTCATCCGCCACCGCGTCAAGCCCGACCGTGTCGATCAGGGCGTTGATCCTGGCAGGATCCATCCCCGCGGGCAGTGCAAGGCTCAGATTGTCGCGAACCGTTCGCCATGGGAGCAGCCGGGGCTCTTGAGAGGCATAGCCAATCCGAAGGGCTTTGGGATCCCGTTGACTGATCTCGATGTCGCCCGAATAGTGTCGATCGAGGCCGGCGATGAGTTGCAGCAAGGTGGTTTTGCCGCAGCCTGAAGGGCCGACAAGACAGACAAATTCCCCAGAGTCGACCGTTAGGTTAAGGTCATCAATGACCAGCCCCCGGCCGTGATCCTTCTTAAGGTGTTGAATCCTGAGGGCGGTCATCGTCGCCACCGTTGGGCTTTAAGGTCCAAAGGGATCAAAATCGCCCATTCTATCAACTGTACGATGACGATGAAGGCCAGGGAATAGGCGAGGATGCCGGCGACATCAAACAGTTGAAAAAAGAGATTTAACTGGTAACCCATCCCGTCACTGCGGCCGAGCAGCTCAACGACCAGAATGATTTTCCAAATCAGCGCAAGGCCGGTGCGGCCGGCGGTCATGATGTAGGGGAAGAGCTGGGGCCAGACCACATGTTGAAGGGTTTTGAACGGGCCAAAACGGTAGACTTGCGCTATGTCCAAAAGATCCTGTCGCAGGTGGCGTGCCCCTTCTCGAATCGTCACAATCACATGGGGCAACTTGTTGATGACCACCGCCAAGAGAGCGGCAAATTCGTCAAGGCCAAACCACACATAGCAGAGAATAATGGTCACCAACGCGGGGATGTTCAAGGCGATGACCAGCCAGGTGCTGAAAAACTGGTCCAGTCGAGGGGTCCTTCCAAGGATAATGCCGATCCCCGTCCCAAGAATCATAGAAATCAAGAAACTGACGATCAGCCGGGCGAGTGTCATACCGAGATGGTGAGGCAGACGTCCGGACACCAGCTCTTGCCAGAGTACTTCGAGGACTCTGATCGGCGTTGGAAGGAGCGGCGAAGCCTCTTCTAAGGCGATCAACTGCCAGAGAAAAGTCAGCAGCAGAATCGAGCCTAGCGCGGTCAGCGCATGATGAATGCGGGGGCGGGAAGTCCCGGGTGCCCTGCTCATCCCTGGTTGGTGCTCGTTGCTGCCGAAAGCGTCCCAAGGAGTCCTTGCTCCCGTTCATCAAGCGCTGAGAGGAGGGTCGGTAGAATCTGGAAGCTGAGGCTCGCTGGATCTTGGCCCCGAGGCTCTATCGTGACTTTGAGGTAGTTGGGTGTATAGCCTTGGAGGAGGGTCTTATCTCCGTCCCGGCGGACCCCTTCAAAGAGCACCGGTTGGTAGCCCCCGATCTCCCTCGCCAGGGTCTCCCTTTTCTGGGTGGCGGCAACGGCATGGAGGGTAAGGCTTCGCTCCTTTTTGACCGGCCCTGGGACGGGGTCTTTCATGCCGGCGGCCAGTGTTCCTGGGCGTGGCGAAAAGGTAAAGATATGAAGGTCCCCAAATCTCATGTCCTTAACAAACTGGAGCGTCTCATTCCATTCAACATCGGATTCCCCCGGAAAACCAACGATCAGGTCCGTGGTGATATTGATTCCTGGGATTTGGTGACGAAGCCTTTTGACTAAATCACGGTAATCTGCCTCCCGGCCACGGCGGGCCATGCGACGCAAGACGGTATCAGAACCTGATTGCACGGGAAGGTGGAGGTGCGGCATCAACCTTGGGTGTTGAAACAGCTCAATGAAGTCATCGCCGATGTCCCAGGGTTCGAGCGAACCTAGCCTAATTCTGGGGATTTTGGTCCCTTCAAGAACCCGTTCGATCAGTCGGGTCAGACTGCTCTTGGCGTCGCTGCCATAACCGCCTAGATGAACGCCGGTGAGAACCGCCTCTTGAATGCCCTCCGCATGCAGTTGATTAATCTCCTCCACCACCGCATGGGCCGGACGGCTTCGCTCCTCGCCCCGGGCGACGGTCACGATGCAATAAGTGCAGCGGTAACGGCAGCCATCCTGCACTTTGATGAAGGCCCGGTGCCGACCCAGCTTGAACAGAGCGGATTCGCCGGGCAAGGTCGCACTGGAGGGCATGTTTTTTAGGTTCAGCACTTGGCTGGTGATCTCGACCAGATGCTGCTTCTCTTGATTGGTGATGACCAGGTCGACGCCGAGGCTTTCGGCTTCAGAGGGGTTGAGGCTCGCATAACAGCCGGCCAGCACAATCTTGGCGCCCGGGTTTTCCCGGGCGGCTTTGCGGACCTGATGGCGGGACTTTCTGACGGCATCTTGGGTGACGGCGCAGGAATTAAACACCACCAGATCGGCCGTTTCGCTGGCATCGACGAGGTCATGTCCCTTCGCCTTGAAATCCCGCGCCCAGGTTTCAAGTTCGGCCTCGTTCAGACGACATCCTAGCGTTTTGAGCTGGATCCTCATGAGAAGATGATGGTGTCTAAGGGCTTTATGAAGGGATGGACCTGAGTCCAAGGACATCCTGCATATCATAGAGTCCTGGTGATTGGTCATTGAGCCATTGGGCGGCCCGCATCGCGCCGTTTGCAAAGGTCATCCGGCTGGACGCGTGGTGAGTGATTTCGACCCGTTCCCCCTCATTGGCAAACATCACGGTATGGTCACCCACGATATCGCCTGCCCGAATGACGGAGAAACCGATGCTGTTGGGATCCCGCTCTCCGGTGTTGCCCTCCCGGCCCCAGACCGCAACGCTTGAGAGATCGCGGCCGAGGGCATGGGCAACCACTTCACCCATTCGAAGGGCCGTCCCCGAGGGGGCATCGACCTTGTGGCGGTGATGCGCTTCGATAATTTCGATATCGGTCTCTGGGCCTATGACCCGTGCGGCAATATCGAGCAGTTTGAGGCAGAGATTGACGCCGACGCTCATGTTGGGCGCCATCATGATCGGAATCTTTTGGGCGGTGGCGGTGATCGTCATCCGTTCATCGGTTGAAAATCCAGTCGTGCCTATCACCATACGGCTGCCGTATTCGGCGCAAAGGGCCAAGGCCTTGAGGGAAGGTTCGGGTCGGGTGAAATCAATGAGGACATCGACCGACTCGATCACGGAGTGAAGATCATCGCTGACCAGAACGCCGGTGGGATCAAGGCCGACCAGGGTTCCTGCATCTTGCCCCAGTTTGGCGCTGCCGGCATGCTCGATAGCAGCGGTCAGTTCGAGGTTTTCGGTCTTAAGACAGGCGGTGATCAGCGCGTGACCCATGCGCCCGGCGGCGCCATTGATGCCAATTCGTATCATGTCATGAGTGTCCGGGTAAGTGGGCGGGTCTGCCCCCGAGGACCAGGGGCCTAAGCCATCCGCTAAAGGCCTATCTTATCGAAAAACTGCTTGACGCCATCGAGCCAGCCATGGGCTTGGGGGCTGTGCTTGCTGCCGCCGCCGGTCAGTGATTCTTCGAGCTGGCGAATCAGATCGATTTGTTCTTTGCTGAGATGAACGGGGGTCTCAAGACGAACCCGGCACAGGAGGTCGCCCACCGCTCCCCCCCGAACCGGCTTGACGCCTTTTCCGGTTAAACGAAAGAGGCGACCGGTCTGGGTTTCCTGGGGAATTTTTAAGGCCACCTTGCCGGAGAGGGTCGGAACTTCCACTTCGCCGCCAATCGCAGCGGTCGGAAAGCTGATGGGAACCTCGCAGTAAAGATGGGCGCCGTCTCGGGTAAAGATCGGATGGTCCTTCACGTTGACTTGGACATAAAGATCACCCGCCACAGCGCCCGCTTCGCCCGCTTCGCCTTCCCCCGCCAGACGAATCCGATCGCCGGTATCGACGCCTGCCGGAATCTTGACAGAGAGGGTTTTGGTTTCCTGGGTACGCCCTTGTCCATGGCAGCTTCGGCAGGGGTCCTTGATCTGTTTGCCTGCGCCGCGGCAGGTTGGACAGGTTTGCTGAACGCTAAAGAAACCTTGCTGCATCCGGACCGCACCGTGACCTTGACAGGTGGCACAGGTGGTGACTTTCGAGCCTTTGGTGGCACCTGAGCCATCGCAAGGCTTGCAGCTGACCAGGGTCGGTATCGGTATCTTGACCTCGGTTCCAGCAACCGCCTCCTCGAGGGTGATCTCGAGGTTGTAGCGAAGGTCGGAACCTCGTTGTGGGCCAGCGCGTCCGCGCGAACCGCCGCCGCCGAAGATGTCACCAAAGACATCGCCGAAGATATCGCTGAATTGGGCGCCGCCGTGGCCACCCCCCCCCATCGAGGGATCGACGCCAGCATGACCAAACTGGTCATAGGCCGCTCGCTTTTTGGGGTCTGAGAGAATATCGTTGGCTTCCTTGATCTTCTTGAACTGTTCTTCAGCCTCGGGATTATCTTGGTTGCGATCGGGATGGTACTTCATCGCCAGGCGGCGGAAGCTCTTTTTGATCTCGTCGTCGCTCGCATTGCGGGCGACGCCTAGCAGTTGGTAATAGTCTTCTTTCGCCATAACGCACAATGCCGCATTGAAGAATGCGGCTCAATGATGGGTGAATTGGGCGAGGGGGCGCCAAAGCCCCCCCTCGCGTTAGAGTTCTTCTAAGAGAACTTTACTTCTTATCGTCCTTGACCTCTTCAAATTCGGCATCGACGATATCGTCGGCCTGAGTGCCTTGATGGCCACTCTCGGCGGCACTCTCGTTCGCCCCCATCCCTTCGGCACCCTTTTGGGCGTAAAGGCGCTCGGCGAGTTTCTGAGAGGCTTCACTTAACTGCTCTGTCTTCTGGTCGATCAGCGTCTTGTCATCGCTATTCATCGCTTCTTTAAGCGCCTTAATGGCGTCTTCGATCTGGCTCTTTTCAGCGGCCTCAACCCCATCGCCCAGTTCACTCACCGTTTTCTGGGAGGCATGAATCAGGCTATCAGCCTGATTTCTGGCCTGAACCAGTTCGTGGAGCTTCTTATCTTCTTCAGCATGAAGCTCAGCATCCTGCACCATCCGTTTGATTTCGTCATCACTCAGCCCGCTGGAGGCCGTGATTCGGATAGATTGCTCTTTCTGGGTGGCCTTGTCCTTTGCCGACACATGAAGGATGCCGTTGGCATCGATGTCGAAGGTGACTTCGATCTGTGGCATCCCTCTTGGTGACGGTGGAATGTCAGCAAGGTCGAAGCGACCCAGAGACTTATTGTCCTTAGACATTTCACGTTCCCCCTGGAGGACGTGGATGGTCACCGCGGTCTGGTTGTCGTCTGCTGTCGAAAACACCTGACCGGTCTTAGTCGGGATCGTCGTGTTTTTTTCTATCAGTTTGGTCATCACGCCACCCAGGGTTTCGATGCCGAGGGAGAGCGGGGTGACATCCAGCAGCAGGACATCCTTGACCTGGCCGCCGAGAACACCACCCTGAATCGCGGCGCCAAGGGCCACCGCTTCATCCGCATTGACGTCTTTGCGGGGCTCTTTGCCAAAAATCTCAGTGACGATCTCCTGAACTTTCGGCATGCGGCTCTGGCCGCCGACCAGAATGATTTCATCAATTTCGCTGGCCTTAAGCCCGGAATCTTTGATCGCTGTTTCGCAGGGACCACGGGTTCTGAAGACCAGATCCTCGACCAGGGATTCTAGCTTAGCACGGGTCAATTTAAGATTGAGATGCTTCGGTCCGCTGGCATCTGCGGTCACATAAGGGAGATTGATATCGGTCTGCTGACTCGATGAGAGCTCAATCTTTGCCTTTTCAGCCGCTTCCTTCAGGCGCTGCAGGGCCAAGGGGTCGCTGTGAAGATCGATGCCACTCTCCTTCTTGAATTCCTCACATAACCAGTCGATGATGCGAAGATCGAAGTCTTCGCCGCCAAGATGGGTGTCCCCATTGGTCGAGAGTACCTCAAACTGATGTTCGCCATCGACTTCTGCAATCTCGATGATCGATACGTCAAACGTCCCCCCTCCGAGGTCATAAACGGCCACCTTCATGTCGCCCTGTTTACGATCAAGGCCGAAGGCCATGGCTGCTGCGGTCGGCTCGTTGATGATCCGCTTGACCTCAAGACCTGCAATGCGGCCTGCATCTTTGGTGGCCTGACGCTGTGAATCGTTGAAATACGCGGGGACCGTAATCACCGCCTCGGTAATTTCCTCGCCGAGAAACGCTTCCGCATCCTTCTTCAGCTTCATCAGAACGCGCGCTGAAACCTCAGGCGGTGCCATTTTCTTGCCGTTGGCTTCGATCCAGGCATCGCCGTTGTCGGCGCCCACAATTTGGAATGGAACGAGATGCAGATCTTTCTGAACCTCAGCATCTTTGAAGCGGCGACCAATCAGTCGCTTGACGGCATAGAGCGTGTTCTTGGGGTTGGTGATCGCCTGACGCTTGGCTGACTGCCCTACCAGTACTTCATTGTCCGGCGTGAAGGCCACAATGGAGGGGGTCGTCCGGGCGCCTTCGGAATTCTCAATGACGCGGGGTTTGCCGCCTTCCAGAATGGCAACGCAGGAATTAGTGGTACCGAGATCGATGCCGATGATTCTTGACATGAAATGCTTCTCCAAAAAATGAACGAATATGGGGTTCCCTGAGGGCTGAGGCGGATGTGGGGAACCCTAGAGGAAATTTCAAGAGGCCCCTTAGGATCCGATGTCTTGTGCAACGACCACCATCGCCGGCCTTAGGAGGCGATCGCTGATGAGGTAACCCTTTTGATAAACCTTGAGGACGGTATGCGGCTCCGCCTCGTCGGTGGGTTGCATCGCCATGGCTTGATGCCGTTCAGGGTTGAATTTTTCGCCTTCAGGATCGACTGCAACGACGTTGAATTTTTCAAGGCTCGAGCGCAGTTGCTTCAGGGTCAGCTCCATGCCTTCCCGCAGCTTTTGGATGTCCGGGCTGTTGGCTGTTTCAACGCTCAAGCCAAGTTCTAAGCTATCAGCGACCGGCAGTAATTCCCGAGCAAACTTTTCGATGCCAAATCTGTGGGCGTTTTGCAGGTCCTTTTCCGAACGGCGCTTGAGGTTTTCAAGATCGGCCTGGGTTCTTAGGGCCTTGTCCCAGTTTTCCTGTGCCTTCTGTTCGGCCTTTGCCAAGGCTTCGGCCCATTCTTCAGGGGTTTTGATCTCCAACGTCGACTCAAGGCCCGGCGTCTCGGTTTGGGCTTGGGCTTCACCGTCCTCGGGCAATATATCGTCATGGCTCATGTCGAGCGGCTCCTAGAAAAAAAATGATAATAAAAAGGGTCCACAGCCAAAATACCGGCCAGCCGTAAAGGTTAAAGTGGGGGCAGTGTTTTGTGATTCAAGGCGGCGCCGACCAATTTGGCGGTGAGGTCGACCAATGGGATGATTCGTTCATAGGCCATTCGGGTCGGTCCTATCACCCCAAGAACGCCAACAGCCTGATCGTTAATGGAGTAGGCGGAGGTGACCAGACTCCAATGATCGAGGGCCTTATGGCCTGATTCCTCCCCAATAAAGATCTGAACCCCCGGAGACTCGATGCAGCGATCCATCAGTTGGATCATATCCTCTTGCTGATGCAGGGTCTCAAAGAGGCTGCGGAAAGGTTCGAGATTGCCGATCTCAGAAAAGTCCATGAGATTGATCTCGCCCCTAATTAAGACCGAATCTCGTCGTTCACCTTGAGGGTCCAGCGCCAGTTGGGTGATGGCCGCGGCATCAATGAGTTCCTGGCTAAGCCGTTCGCGGGTCTCACTGACCTCATGAAGGATGGTTTCCCGCACCTGACGAATGTCTTTTCCGGCAAACCGATGGTTCAGAAAATTAGCCGCGGCCTGTAATTCTGAGGCGGTATAGTCTCTTGGGGACTGAATGATCTTGTTGTGGATCTCCTGTTGGCCAGAGATCAAGATGACCAGGAGCCGGCCCTCTGACAGGGGCAGAAACTCAATATGGTTAAAGGCGCTCGATTCCCGCTTGGGAAGGCTGACCAAGCCGGCCATATGGGTGGCCTCAGAGAGGAGTCTTGAGGCGGTTTCGAGAAGATCCCCGGACGATTCTTGGTGACCCAGATCGTCCCTGATCTGGCGAATGACCTGATCATTAATTGGCTTGACGGTCAGGAGACTGTCGATGAAAAGTCGGTAGCCTGATACCGTAGGCATCCGGCCCGCCGACGTATGTGGCGCGGTGATGAAGCCCAGTTGCTCAAGGTCCGACATGACATTGCGGATGGTCGCAGGGCTGAGGTTGAGACCCGCTTCTCGGGCCAGCGCTCTCGATCCAACGGGTTGACCCTCATGGATGTAGCGTTCGACCAACACCTTCAAGAGATGTTGGGCGCGCTCATTCAACGGGGGAATCTTAGGCACAATGGTTTGGTATGAGGTGACGGATTAGCAGTCATAGGGGTAGAGTGCCAGAAGCTAGCAATCCCTAGATAAAGTGTCAAGAAATTCATAACATAGAAGGCGGGAGCGGTGCTGCTGGCATCGGCTGCAATTCACCGGCGGGCTGGGTCCGTCTCAGACGACAGACAAAGGCATGTATCACGCAATCAAATTCAGGGTGGCGGCACTGATCGCAAAGCCCGATGCCGAGCGAATCGGAGAAACGCTGAAAATCCTGTATCACCATCTTCAGGAGCGTGGTATCGCGGTCGTTGTCGAAAACGAATCGCGACGCTTTCTCAAGGATGTTGATCCTGAAACCGGCAGCATACCGGCTTTGGCTGAACGCTGTGACTTTGCGATTGTCATCGGCGGTGATGGGACCTTCCTCTCGGCGGCAAGGGCACTTGCCCCCTTCGATATTCCTCTGGTCGGCGTCAATCTGGGGCGCCTTGGCTTTTTGGTCGACATTTCTCCCCAGCACCTGACGCAGCGGATCGATGAAATCCTGGACGGCCGATTTGTCGAGGAGCGTCGTTTGTTGCTGGGGGCGACGCTCATTCGGGGCGAAGAGGTGATCTTTCAGCAGCTCGCCATCAATGACGTGGTGGTGCATCGTTCAAACGCGAGCAGCATGATTGAGATCATGACCCGTATCGATGGCGTCTTTCTAAATTCGCAACGTTCCGATGGCCTCATCGTCTCCACGCCGACGGGTTCAACGGCTTACGCCCTCTCTGCTGGGGGGCCTATTCTTTCGCCAAGCCTAAGGGCCCTTGTGCTGGCGCCGATCAATCCCCATACCCTGACCAATCGTCCGATTGTTGTAGACAGTGAAAGTGTTGTGGAAATCTCATTCCAGGCCGGTAAGTCGTTTGGCGCGCAATTGGTTTGTGACAATGTCTCAAGTCCCGCGCTTAAGGCTGGGGATAAGGTCGAGATCCGCAAGGAGTCCAAGTCGTTCAGGATCCTTCACCCTGAAGGGTACGACTTTTTTGAGATTCTAAGAGCCAAGCTTAATTGGAGTTCAGGGTTGAGGGTCTGACCATGCTGAGGGAGTTGACGATTAAGGATCTGGCCGTGGTGGAGTCCCTCCATCTCACCTTTGAATCGGGTTTGACGGTCCTGACCGGGGAAACGGGGGCCGGTAAGTCCATTTTGCTCACGGCCCTTGGATTGGCTCTCGGTGATCGGGCCGATCCTGGTTTTATTCGGGAGGGAGCTACACGAGCCGAGATTGCCCTCCGTTTTGATCTTGATGATTGCCCGCGAGCCCAAGCGTGGCTTCAAGAGCAGGCCCTGCTCGATGAGGAGGGCTGTGTGATCCGGCGGGTGATCTCAACCGATGGCCGTTCGAAGGCCTTTGTGAATGGATCGCCGGTCACGCTCCAATCACTTCAGGAGTTAGGGCAGGGGCTTCTTGAAATTCATGGGCAGCATGCCCATGTCCTGTTAGTGAAAGGGCATGAGCAGCGGCGTCTTCTGGATTCTGCGGCGGGCAATGGAGCGGTTCTAAGGGATTTATCGGCGCTGTTCCATCAGCTGAGGGAGGTCACGGTTCGGCTCAAAGAGAGGATGTCACAGCAACATGACGGTGCCGCCCGCCTTGATCTTCTGACGTTTCAGCTCGATGAACTCCAGCAGGCGGGCATGGAAACCCTCGATTATGGGGCGTTGGTCGAAGATCACGGTCGTCAGGCGCATGCCGAACGAATTATGGAGGTGGGCCAGCGGGAGCTTGATCATCTTTATGAGAATGAAGCGTCCTCGGTGACGAAGAGCCTGGCGCAGGCGATTCATGGCCTGGCGGAGATTGGCCGCGTCGCGCCGGAGTATCAGGAATTAGTGACGACTCTTGAGGAGGCCCAAGCCGGGATCAAGGAGGCGGCCTCTGGTCTTCGGCGACTGTTGTCAAGGCAGGAAGCGGATCCGAGACAGTTGGCGCTGATGGAGGAGCGACTGGCCGACGTGCATCGGTTGGCTCGCAAGCATCAGATTCGACCCGAAGCGCTGCGGGAGCATGTGGCGGCTCTTGAGACGGAACGTGGGCGGCTGATGGACGGCACGGCCAGTACTGAAGATCTTGAGGCGGTGCGGCGAGAGCTTGAGGCGGCCTACCGGGAGCAGGCGGCGCAGGTGTCGCGACGACGGCTCGAGGCGGCTCAAATCTTAGAGGCAACGATCGAGGGATTGTTGGCGGAGCTTGGGATGCCGAAGGCAAGGCTTCGGATCGCGGTGGTCCCCGATGAGACGGCAGACCCGTCGGTCTTCGGCCAGGACCAGGTGGAATTTTTGGTCAGCGCGAATCCCGGGTTGCCCCTAAAACCTTTGGCTCGCGTCGCTTCAGGGGGCGAGCTATCGAGGGTCAGCCTTGCGATTCAGGTCGCCCTGACGGGAGAAAAAGGAACGCCGACGATGATCTTTGATGAGGTGGATAGTGGTATCGGTGGCGGGGTGGCCGAAGTCGTGGGGCAGAAATTGCGATTACTGGGTGGGCAGCGCCAGATTTTCTCGGTAACCCATTTGCCTCAGGTTGCGGCTCAAGGCCATCAGCACCTGCTGGTTGAAAAGGGCATCGAAGGCGAAGTCACCCAGAGCCGGGTCTGTTGTCTTGACGCGGCCGGGCGGGTTAAGGAAATTGCGAGGATGCTTGGGGGGCGGGTGATGACCCCGCAGACCCTCGCGCATGCCGAAGAAATGTTGCTGCTGGCAGGAGGTCTGTCTCCATGCTTGCACACTGAGTGACCGGCGGTGAGAACACCTAGGATGTGAGGGCGCGCTGATCCTGTTAGGATACTGCGTCTGATGTAATGGGGCGGATTTGCCCTCATGAGGGACTGATATTGTGAATGACATGCTAAAGAATGTGGTCTTGTGGGTGGTCGTGGCCGTGGTGCTGATGTCGATGTTCAATAACCTCGGCAATAGGCGCTCTATGGACGCGGGCATGTCCTACTCCCAGTTCATCCAGTCAGTGAAAGATGGCCAAATCAAGCAGGTCATGATGGATGGGTCCCAGCTTCGTGGCATAACGGCAACCGGCGAGAAGTTCTCGACCTACGCGCCCCCCAATGATCCTCACATGGTGGATGACCTGATCGAAAATCATGTCGACATCAAGGTTGATGCGCCCGAATCTGAATCCTTCCTGATGCAGATTTTTATTTCCTGGTTCCCGATGCTGCTGCTGATCGGTGTTTGGGTTTTTTTCATGCGCCAGATGCAGGGCGGCGGCGGTGGCCGCGGGGCCATGTCATTTGGCAAAAGCAAAGCGCGTCTGATTGAGGAAGACCAGATCAAGGTCACGTTTGCCGATGTGGCGGGGGTTGAAGAAGCCAAGGAAGACGTCCAGGAAATGGTCGACTTCTTAAAAGACCCCGGCAAATTTCAGAAGCTCGGCGGCAAGATTCCCCGAGGGGCCTTGATGGTCGGTCCCCCTGGAACCGGCAAGACCCTGCTGGCCAAGGCGATTGCCGGTGAAGCTAAAGTGCCCTTTTTCTCGATCTCCGGGTCTGACTTTGTTGAAATGTTTGTTGGGGTTGGCGCCTCAAGGGTTCGCGACATGTTTGAGCAGGCCAAGAAAAGCGCGCCCTGCATTATCTTTATTGATGAAATTGATGCCGTGGGCCGTCATCGTGGCGCTGGGCTTGGCGGTGGTCACGATGAGCGTGAGCAAACGCTGAATCAGTTGCTGGTGGAAATGGACGGATTTGAGGGAACCGAAGGGATCATCGTGGTGGCGGCGACCAACCGTCCCGATGTGCTGGATCCTGCTCTTTTGCGTCCTGGCCGCTTTGACCGTCAGGTGATGGTTGGGCTGCCTGATGTTCGTGGCCGTGAACAGATTCTCAAAGTCCACATGAAGCGGGTTCCTCTGGCCAGTGACGTTGAAGTGTCGTTTCTTGCTCGGGGAACGCCCGGTTTCTCTGGCGCCGATCTTGCCAATCTGGTCAATGAGGCAGCCCTTTTTGCTGCGAGGACCAATAAGCGACAGGTCGAGATGGCCGATTTCGAGAAGGCCAAGGATAAAATCATGATGGGGGCCGAAAGACGGTCGATGGTCATGAGTGAGGACGAAAAGCGTCTGACGGCTTTTCACGAGGCGGGGCATGCGATCGTCGGGCGCCTGGTTCCCGATCACGATCCCGTCTACAAGGTCAGTATCATGCCGCGGGGCCGGGCACTGGGTATCACGATGTTTTTGCCAGAGCGTGATCAGTACAGCGCCAGCCTGGAGAAGTTGGAGAGTCAGATCTCCAGCCTTTTTGGGGGTCGTATCGCCGAGGAACTGATCTTTGGTCGCAAGAAGGTCACCACGGGCGCCTCAAATGATATTGAGCGCGCCACCAATCTTGCGCGCAACATGGTGACCCGTTGGGGGTTGTCTGAGCGGCTGGGTCCCCTCGCCTACAGTGAGGAAGAAGGTGAAGTGTTCCTCGGGCGGTCGGTGACCAAGCACAAGAGCGTTTCAGAGGAAACCGCGCATCTGATCGATGAGGAGATCCGTTCTTTCATTGATCGCAACTACGCGCGGAGCGAAACCATTTTGAAGCAGAATATCGATAAGCTGCACCTTATGGCTGATGCCCTGATGAAGTATGAGACGATTGATCACCTGCAGATTGATGACATCATGTTGGGGAAGGCGCCGCGCCCCCCCCAAAACTGGGATGAAACCCCTCCCACCGATGGATCTGGCGTAAAGGATTCTGAGGGGCCTATAGCCGATGCGGACGCCAAGGATAATCTGGGGAAGGCCGCCGAACAGCACTAGGGGTGAAAGGGGGATCGGAGAGATTCAGGCCCCTGTCTCTCAGGGGCTTGTTGTTTGGGGTATACCGACCGGATACCCCGAGGTTCTAGGGGGAAGGGATGACGCGGGCATATTTTGGAACAGATGGGATTCGTGGGAAGGTGGGGACCTATCCCATCACCGCGGATTTCGTATTGAAACTGGGTTGGGCCGCCGGCCGAGTCTTTTCGAGGGGTCGTCAAGACCCTGTCGTCCTGATTGGTAAGGACACTCGGATATCGGGGTATATGTTTGAATCGGCGCTTGAGGCGGGCTTGTCGGCTGCAGGTGTCAATACCCAGCTGATGGGGCCGATGCCTACGCCCGCCATTTCCTATCTCACAAGGACCTTTCGCGCGGACGCCGGGATTGTCATTAGCGCCTCACACAATCCCTACTATGACAATGGCATCAAGTTTTTTGGTGCGGATGGTCTGAAGCTTTCAGATGCCATCGAGCATGAAATCGAGGCAGAAATTGATGAGCCGATGACGACAGTGGATTCGGCGCGAATCGGTAAGGCGACCCGATTGATGGATGCTGCCGGCCGTTATATTGAATTTTGCAAAAGCACGATTGCCTCGCAAATGAAGTTTGGGGGGGTCAAGGTCGTCGTCGATTGCGCGCATGGTTCGACGTATCATATTGCGCCTCACGTCCTCTCAGAGCTTGGCGCTACCGTGGTCTCGATGGGGGTTTCACCGAATGGCTTCAACATCAACGAAGGGGTTGGGGCCACCAAACCTGAAGCGCTGGCGAGGGCCGTGCTCGATGAAGGTGCGGACCTCGGCATTGCTCTCGACGGGGACGGGGACCGCCTGATTCTCATCGACCATGAAGGCACGATCGTCGACGGTGATGAGATTCTTTTTATCATTGCGTCGGCCCGACTGGCCCAAGGTGAACTGCGCGGGCCGGTGGTCGGGACGCTGATGACCAACCTCGGTCTCGAGCATGCCCTTGCCCCTTTTGGCGTGGAGCTGAAGCGCGCAGCAGTCGGTGATCGCTATGTCATGGAAATGATGTTGGCGAATGACAGTACCCTTGGCGGTGAGAGCTCGGGGCATATCATCTGCCGGGATCGAATTCCGACCGGGGATGGCATTGTCGCGGCGCTGCAGGTCATGGAGGCCATGCGCGCTTCTCATAAAAGTCTCAAGGATTTGCGGTGCGGCATGGATAAATATCCTCAAACCCTTGTCAATGTCAGAACCAGGGAGCGAGTGAACCCAAATCAGATGGATTCTGTTCAGGCCCTAAAGACAGAGGTGGAACGTGAGCTTGGGGGGCAGGGGCGGGTGCTCCTAAGGTCTTCTGGGACCGAGCCCTTAGTACGGGTCATGGTCGAAGGGGCCGATGGCGATAAAGTGAAACGGCTGGCAGGGCGCTTGGCGGATGCGGTCAGAGATGCGCTCGATGAATAGTTCCCTCAATCGCTAAAAACTTGAGGCAACAGACTGATTCCCAACAGGCCAATGGCGGGGGTTCTGGAGATTTGATTAAATAATCACCAGAAAAATAATCACATTTAGGTTGGAAGCCTAAACAATAATGGAGAAATCGGATGTCTAAAGGGCAAAACTTACAGGATCCGTTCCTGAATGCGTTGAGAAAGGAACATGTTCCCGTCTCCATTTATCTGGTTAATGGGATCAAATTACAGGGTAAGGTTGATTCGTTCGATCAGTACGTCATTATTCTGAGAAATGCGGTCAGTCAGATGGTCTACAAGCACGCCATCTCGACCATTGTCCCCGCACGCCAAGTCCGCCTCGCCCAAGGCCAGGAAGAGCTTGAGGAAGAGGTCGTCGATTGATGCTGCGAGGCATCCTTTGGGTCAGTGTGTTCGATGACTAGGTCGGGGTGGTCGGTTGTTTGATCGCCCAAGCTCCGGCGAACGAGCGATTCTGGTATTTGGTGGCGAAGCGCAGGAGGACGCGGTTAAATCCGAATTGCGTGAGCTCGCCTTATCGGCCGGAGCCTTGCCCGTGGCCGTGCTTTGCAGCAAACGCCTCCATCCTGATCCCCGCTTCTTCATCGGCAAAGGCAAGGTCGAAGAACTCATGGCGCTCATTCAGGAGTCCGCTGCGGAACTGATCCTTTTTAATAACGCCCTGAGCCCCAGTCAGGAGCGGAACCTTGAGAAGGCGCTGAATGTGCGGGTCCTCGACAGGACCGGGTTGATTCTCGATATCTTTGCGCAGCGAGCGCAAAGCTATGAGGGTAAGCTTCAGGTTGAACTGGCTCAGCTGCGTCACTTGTCGACCCGTTTGGTGCGGGGATGGACCCACTTGGAGCGACAAAAGGGCGGTATTGGGCTCAGGGGGCCGGGTGAAACCCAGCTCGAGACCGACAAGCGTCTGATTGGTCGCCGGATAGCGCAGATCCAGAAGCGATTGGATAAGGTGGATCGGCAGCGAGGGCAGGGACGACGGGCGCGTCGGCGTTCAGAGATTTCAGTGGTGGGTTTGGTCGGTTACACCAATGCCGGTAAATCGACGCTGATTAATGCACTGACGGGCGCTGGGGTTTACGCGGCGGATCAATTGTTTGCGACCCTCGATCCAACCTTCAAACGCTACGCTCTGGGGCCTCACCAGCATGTCGTGTTGGCGGATACGGTTGGGTTTGTGAGGGACCTGCCTCACGAATTGGTGGCGGCCTTCAAGTCGACCCTCAATGAAACGATAGAAGCGGATCTGTTGTTGCACATCATTGATGCCAGCGACCCCGAGATGCTGGAAACCATCGATGAGGTCGAACGTGTCATCGAGGATATCGGGGCCCTTGAGGTTCCTCGAATCAAAGTGATGAACAAAATTGATCGGCTTGAGGTGCCACGTCCTCGGATCGAGCGTGACGAGCGGGGCCAAGTCATCGAGGTCTGGCTGTCCGCCGAGACGGGGCAGGGTCTCGATCAGCTGAATGAGGCCTTAAGAGAGCTATTTGGACAAACAACCGTCACCCGGGACTTGCAACTCGGCCCGACAGATGGTCCACTTCGTGCCATGCTGTTTCGCGTGGCGACGATCCTCCTCGACGAACGGGACGAGTCTGGCGGTTGGCGGATGCGCGTCGAGGGATCGCCGGACCGCCTGCGTTTTCTCGAACGGCGATTCGGCGCGGCAGACCTTTCTCAATGGATAGGCCCTGATGCGTCCGTGGTTCCATAAGGCTTTGCCCCAACGCTTACTAACCCCCCAAAACGAGGCTGTCGTGATTGACTACAAGCTGGAGAAATGTGATGTCCTGGAATGAACCGGGTGGCAATAAGAAGGATCCCTGGAGTGGTCGTGACAACGCGAAGACTCCGCCCGATCTTGATGACGTTTTAAAAGGCCTCCAAGACAAGCTTGGGGGTTTATTCGGTGGCGGTAAAGGACCGCGCGGGGGTCCTGCTTCCGGGCAACTGGTGGGGTTGGTCCTGTTGGTGCTTCTTGGGCTTTGGAGCGTGACAGGGGTTTATGTGGTCGATGAGGGCAGCCGAGGGGTCGTGACCCGTTTCGGGGGCTATGTGGATACCACCTTGCCCGGGCTTCATTGGCATCTGCCGGCCCCTATAGAAAAGATCGATGTGGTCAATCTGGAACAGCAGCGCTTTGTTGAAATCGGTTACAGATCCGGTGGCCGTCAGCAGTCTCAGGGGGCGGTTCCCAAAGAGGCGTTGATGCTGACTCAGGACGAAAATATCATCGATATTCGTCTCGCGGTTCAATATATGATCAAGGACGCCAAGGCCTACCTTTTCAATGTCGCAGACCCTGATCAAACCTTGAAAGAGGTGATTGAGAGCGCGCAGCGGGCGGTGATTGGCAAGAGCACGATGGACTTCGTGCTGACCGAAGGGCGCAGCAATATTGCAGATGAGATTAAGACGGAAATTCAGCAAACGCTGGATGAATATGAGGCAGGCATCTCGGTCAGCAATGTCAACCTGGTGGATGCCCAGCCACCCGATGAGGTGCAGAACGCGTTCGAGGATGCCATCAAGGCCCGGGAAGATGAGCAGCGCCTTAAAAATGAGGCCGAGTCCTATGCCAATGAAGTTGTCCCTAAGGCGCGCGGTGCGTCAGCGCGTCTGGTGGAGGAATCTGAAGCCTACCGACAGAAGGCCGTCGCGCGGGCGGAGGGTGAATCCTCGCGGTTCTTGAAGCTCTTGGCCGAATACGAGAAAGCCCCGGATGTCACCCGGGAACGGATGTACCTTGAAACCATGGGCGATGTCCTTGGGCAAACCGGCGCTATGGTGGTTGACGTCAAGAACAGCAACAACATGCTCTACCTTCCGGTGGATCGCTTGACGCGGACACCGGTCGACCCGGTTGCCGCTCCGGTCAATAGCGGGCAGGAGGCTGCCGTCCCACAGGAAGGTGCTGCAGCAGGGAAATCAGCCCGATCTCAATCCACCCGGGGTCGCGACATCAGAGGGCCAAACCATTGAATAAGAATAGCTTAATGCTGGGTGTCGGTCTCCTGGCCGTGATCCTCCTCTTCACCATGACCTTTACCGTCTCTGAGACTGAAAAGGTCATTGTGCTTGAGTTCAAGAAAATCGTTGGCACCGATTATGATCCTGGGCTCCATCTGAAGCTTCCTTATCGTCAAGTCAAGAAGTTCGATGACCGTATTTTGACCTTGGAATCAAAGCCGGAGCGCTTTTTGACGTCTGAAAAGAAGAACGTCATCGTCGATTGGTTCGTTAAATGGCGGATCAATGATGTAACCAAGTTCTATACCGCAGTGGCTGCAGACAAGGTGCAGGCCAATATCCGTCTGGATCAGATCACCAAGGATGCTATGCGGAATGAGTTCAGTAAAAGGACTATCCGGGAGTTGGTGTCATCCGATCGAGGCCGCATTCAGGATGCCCTGACCACGATGGTCTCTCCAGCCGTGGCGGGACTCGGTATTGAAGTCGTCGACATCCGGGTCATGCGCATCGATCTGCCAGACGAAGTCAGTTCCTCCGTCTATCGGCGGATGGAAGCTGAGCGTGCTCGGGTGGCTAGAGAATTCCGTTCGCGGGGCGCCGAGGCTGCTGAAAAAATTCGTGCAGAAGCGGACCGGGAGCGGGATGTGCTGGTAGCCGAAGCCCAAAAAACAGCCGAAATCAATCGGGGTGAGGGGGATGCCGCAGCCTCTGATATTTATGCGAAGGCCTATGGGCGCAACAAAGAATTCTTCCAGTTCAATCGGAGTCTGATGGCCTATCGGCAGGCGTTTAAGGATGACCGAAGCCTCTTTGTTATGTCTCCGGACTCTGAATTTTTCCAGTACTTCAAGAAAACCCGGTAATCCTCTATCCGTTACGCCCCCGTTTGCCCGAAAGGGCTCGGGGGCGTTTGTGTGAAGGAAAGCTGGTGAGCGGGCCAGGGATCCATTACCATCACTCCACCTAGGACTTAGCTGAACATTTGAACATGTTGACCCACGACCGCTGGCTCCTGCCGGAAGGAATCGATGACATCTTTCCCCATGAGGCCCGCGCGCTTGAACAGCTCGGGCGGACGCTCATGGATCGCCTGTCCGTCTGGGGTTACCGTCAGGTGATCCCGCCGATGGTTGATTTTCTGGATTCCTTGTTGGTGGGAACCGGGCACGCACTGGATCTTGAGACCCTGAAGCTTTCGGATCCGGTCAGCGGTCGGCTGATTGGTCTGCGTGCGGATATGACGCCGCAGGTGGCGCGAATTGATGCCAGAACCGCGAGGGTGGGTATTCCTGCGAGGTTTTGTTACCTGGGTTCAGTGATTCGTGGCCTATCAGGCCATCTCGACAAAACCCGCAACCCCATCCAAATCGGCGCCGAGCTTTTCGGTGATGCCAGTGAGGCGGCGACCACGGAGGTGATTCACCTGCTGCTGGAGACGCTGGCCCTGGTCCGGGTCGACAACGTTCATCTGGATTTAGGGCATGTGGGGATCTACCGGCTACTGGCCAGCGAGGCGGGGCTGGGTGAGACCGAGGAATCCGAATTATTCGACATTCTGCAGCGAAAGGACCCCACGGATCTTCGGGTGTTCCTGGCCGACCGGCAGGTGGCTCCGGGCCCTTCCGTGTTGATCGAGCGGCTGCTGGATCTTAATGGCCCTCTTGACGTTCTCGATCAGGCCCTTGAAGCTTTAGCTCCGGGTGGCCCGCTCATTCTGAAGGCGGTGGAAGAGGTCGCGAAGATCGGCCGTCGGTTGACCGCGAGCTTCCCAAGCCTGCAGCTCCATGTTGATCTCGCTGAACTTCGAGGGTACCAGTATCACACGGGGATTGTCTTCGCCGCCTTCGTACCGGGGCAAGGGCAGGAAATCGCTCGCGGGGGACGTTACGATGAGATTGGTCAAGCCTTCGGTCATGCGCGTCCTGCCGTCGGTTTTAGTGCCGATCTTCGAATGTTGGCGAGTCTCTGCGCCCTTAAAGGTCAGTATGAGAGCGTCGCTGCGATTTTTGCGCCGGCTATCGAGGATGCCGACTTGGAGGTGGCCATTAGCCAGCTGAGGGGGGAGGGGGTGATCGTCATCCAGTCCCTTGGCGGTCCCCATGAAACGGCCGAGCGCCTTGATTGCTCGGCTTCTCTAAGACGGCTCGAGGGCCGTTGGCAAGTGATTCAAAACGATTAATACCTGGAAAATAAGCATGGGCAAGAACGTCGTCGTCATAGGAACCCAGTGGGGTGATGAGGGTAAGGGCAAGTTGGTCGATATTCTGACCGAACGCGCGAAGGGCGTGGTGCGGTTTCAGGGAGGCCATAATGCGGGTCATACGCTGGTGATTGATGGCCAGAAGACGGTGTTGCATCTGATTCCTTCGGGGGTACTCAGAGAAGGCGTCAAATGCTACATCGCCAATGGTGTGGTGCTATCACCCGATGCGCTGATGGAAGAAATTGGTGTGCTTGAGCGTGCCGGTGTTCCGGTGCGGGAGCGGTTGATGATCAGCGAGGCCTGTGCACTCATTCTGCCGATTCATATTGCCCTCGATCAGGCCCGCGAAAAGGCGCGCGGTGCCAAGGCGATTGGGACCACCGGTCGAGGCATTGGGCCGGCCTATGAGGATAAGGTTTCAAGGCGGGGGCTTCGGGCTGGCGATCTGTTTTATCGACACCTTCTAGAGGAGCGGTTGAAGGATCTTCTTGATTTCCATAATTTCGTTTTGAGTCAGTACTTCCATGAGCCAGCGCTCGATTTTCAGGAAGAGCTTGAACATCTCTTAAAAATTGGCGAGGAAATCAAGCCGATGCTCGGGGATGTCGCCGGAGACCTCCATCGTCTCGGTGCTGCCGGTGAGCCGGTCCTCTATGAAGGGGCTCAGGGAGCCATGCTGGATATTGATCATGGGACCTACCCCTATGTCACCTCCTCGAATACCACCGCGGGTGGGGCATCTTCAGGGACCGGCGTAGGCCCTCTTGAATTTGACTATGTCCTTGGGATCACCAAGGCTTATTCCACCCGCGTGGGTAATGGGCCCTTCCCCACCGAACTGTTTGATGAGGTCGGCAGCCATCTTTCCAGCAAAGGTCAGGAATTTGGTGCAACCACGGGACGGGCGAGGCGCTGCGGCTGGTTTGATTCGGTGCTCATGAAGCGCTCCGCCAAGCTCAACAGCCTCTCAGGACTGTGTCTTACCAAGCTCGATGTTCTCGATGGGCTGAAATCCATCGGGATCTGTACCCGCTATCGATATCAAGGCGTTGATATCGATACGGTGCCGATTGGGGCCGAGGCTTATGCGCAATGTGAGCCGGTCATCGAGACCATGCCCGGCTGGTCTCAATCGACCCAAGGGGTCACCGATCTTGAAAAGCTGCCGAAGGCAGCCCGCGATTATATTCAACGAATTGAGTCGTTAGTGGGGGTGCCGGTGGATATCCTGTCGACCGGTCCTGACCGGAAGGAGACCATCATTCTCCATCATCCCTTTGATTGAAAAGTCTCTTGCTGTCGGCTTGGGATACCCATCTCCGGTAGACGGAATCCATGCCCTTTAGGGCGAGGAGGTCTCAACGCCAAGGCAAGTCCGGGGGCAAAGGAAGTCGCTTCCATCAGAGTTGCCCCCATATCGGCTGATGGAGCGCCCTCAGAATGCTAGACTGGGTTTTTATCATCCGATTGATCCTTTCTTTATAACGTGCCATTCAGGTTCTGCATCGTGAAGTTCCGCCCTTTTCTTTCACTGGCCCTCCTTTGGTTGCTTCCGATGATGGTTTTCGGCGACGAGGCCTCCAACCAAAAGCCACTTGATCTAACCCACTCGTGGGTCGGGTTTTTCTCTTTGGGGGTGGTAGCCGTCGCCTATGTGGCGGCCATGTTGGAGGATGTGACCTTCATTCGGAAGTCTAAACCCATGTTGCTGGGTGCCTCCCTGATCTGGTCAGCGATCCTCTTGGTCTATCGCCTAAATGGCGATACGACGCTGGCGGTTGCAGCCTTTCGGAGCAACCTTGAATCCTATGTCGAACTGCTATTCTTTATTATGGTGTCGATGACCTATCTCAACGTCATGGAATCGATGAAAGTCTTTGACGCCCTAAGGATTCGTCTGGTGAGCCTTCAGCTTGGCTATCGGGCTTTGTTCTGGCTGACTGGATTCTTGGTCTTTTTTATCTCCAGTGTAGTGAATGGCCTGACTTCAGGACTGCTGATGGGCGCTGTCGTCGTGGCAGTAGGTCGCGACAGTCCAAAGTTTGTGTCCTTAGCTTGCTTAAATCTCGTCATCGCTTGCAATGCCGGCGGCTCCTTCAGTCCCCTCGGAGGTATTTCGACCCTCTTTGTTTGGCAAGGTGGCGTCCTTGAATTTACCGACTTTTTTAAGCTCTTTCTTCCCTGTCTGGTCAATTTTCTGGTCCCCGCTGCCCTCATCAGTTTTCAAGTCCCCAAGGGCAGCCCTGCGATCATGATGGAATCGGTGGATTTACCGCGCGGTACCAAGCGCATTATGTTTTTATTTGGCCTCACTATTTTTTTGGCCATCATCTTTGATATGGTCCTCAAGCTTCCCCCGGCGGCGGGCATGCTAGCCGGTTTCTCTTTGTTGGAGCTGTTTGATTATTACCTTATGAAAACCCCTGGAAGGGATCCTGATCGATTGGCTTTATTGCCGCACGGGCTGGACTTTAAGCCGAGATCCAGCCGTGATCAGGAGCGCCTTGAGAGCTACGCCATTTTCGACAAGGCGGGGCATCTTGACTGGGATACGCTCCTCTTCTTTTATGGGGCGATGGTTGCGATTGGGGGCTTAGGATTTATTGGCTATCTTGATGCCATTTCCAGTTGGCTTTATGGTCAGCACAGTGCAACGCTCGCCAATATCTTGATCGGCCTCTCGTCAGCTTTTATTGATAACGGCACCTTGATGTTTGCCGTGCTGAATATGCATCCCCCTCTGGGTAAGGGAGAGTGGCTTTTGCTGACGCTGACCCTGGGGGTTGGTGGGAGTCTCCTCGCGATCGGTTCGGCGCCGGGGATTGGGCTTTTAGGGCTGACCAAGGGGCGCTATAGCTTCCTCAGCCATATGCGCTGGACGCCTGCGATTCTCCTGGGTTATGCCGCGGCGGTCGCGGTTCATTTTCTTGTTAATTCACACGCATTCTAGGAAAAAAGTTATGACTTGGCCTTTAGGACATGTTCGATGCTGGAGGCCATGGATTTTGTTCCTTTTGCTTTTAGGGCTTCAAGGCTGCGCGAGTCTCTACAAGCCTCAAAATGAATCGATCACGAAGATCGATAACCATCAGGGATATCGGCTCACGAAAGGCAATGATGGCGACTATGGCGACCATCTGATCTTCCTCGCCTTCTCAGGGGGGGGCACCCGGGCCGCTGCCTTATCCTACGGTCTTTTGAAGGAACTCAAGAGTACCGATATCTCATCGCGGGGCCACACGGTCCGTCTTCTCGATGAGGTGGATACCATCAGTTCTGTCTCTGGAGGCAGCTTTACAGCCGCCTATTACGGCCTTTTTGGGGAACGCCTCTTTAGCGACTATGAATCCGTATTCCTTCGCCAGAGCATTCAGGGGACTCTGATTCGGAAACTCTTTAGTCCCGTTTACTGGTGGAATGCCGCCTTTGACGGGATGGATCGCACGGAGATGGCGATTGACTATTACGATCGTCAGATTTTTGAAGGAAAGACTTTCCGGGATATGCAACTTGAACGTGGACCCTTCATTGAAATTAATGCCACCGATCTAGCGGTAGGCCAACGGTTTTCCTTTATCCAGGCGAGCTTTGATCTGATCTGTTCTGATCTTGATGATTTTTCGGTCGCTCGTGCGGTGACGGCTTCTTCGGCGGTCCCGGTCGCCTTCCCCACCGTCGTCTTGAAGAACTATTCAGAAAAATGCGATACCAGTCAGTCGAATCTGGTGCGCTATATTAAGATGAATGAAGGGCGCGATCCAAGGATTAAGATGCTCAAAACGCGCATGGATTCTTATTTGAATGCGAAGGAGCGGCCCTATATCCATCTGGTGGATGGTGGGATTAGCGACAACCTTGGGCTCAGGGCTCTTTCCGATCGGATCGAAACCCAGGGTGCCGGCTACTTTCTTCGAGAAGGCAAACCCGCGCCGAAGGATATCCTTGTGATCACAGTCAACGCCCAAGTGAAGCCAGAGCGGGGGATGGATTATTCGGCTGAAAAACCGTCGGTCTCTGAGACGATCGATGCCATGGCCGATGCGCAGATGTCGCTCTACAACAATGAGACGAAACTCCTGCTCAAGAATAAATTAACTGATCTCCAGGCGATGCTTAAAGCTAAGGGCCGTCACCTTAAGATCTATACCGCAGAGGTCGCCTTCGACTCGGTTGAGGCCAAAACCATGAAGAGTTTACTCAATAGCTTACCGACCTCTCTCGAACTATCGAATCAAGACGTGGATCTTTTGATCGGAACGGCGTCACAATTGCTGCGCCAACAGTCTGGATATCAGGAGTTTCTCGCCGACAATCAGGGGCGGCGACAGGGTCAAGTTCAGCCACAGCCGCAGCGTTCTAAACCCTGAGGGCCAACCGTCTGAATCATCGCGTCATCGTTCTGACAGGAAGGTGGCCTTGCCTTTCATGATCTTGCGGTGGGCATCCCCTAACCGGCTGATCGTTTCCCACGCGACAGACCGCAGTCCCTCAGGCGCTGACCCAGAAGGCCGAACCCCAAGGGTTTTCGGAGATTCGCTATGTGGTCCATTCAGAAGCAATGCCCGAATTGGTCGCTGAAGCGATGGATAGCATGCGAAAGGGAAAGGCCTACCGCCAAGAGCAGGGCCAGGAGGTTGATCCCTTGCCGCCGTCATCTTTCCTGGCTCTTTCTGGTGGGGGTGATGATGGTGCCTTTGGTGCGGGGCTTACTGTGTGGTTGGAGCAAGGCGGGGGCTCGACCTGAATTTAAGCGGGTGACGGGGATCAGTGCCGGGGCATGATTAGTCCCTTTTGCTTTTCTAAGACCCACGAGACCCTCAAGGCGATCGCCACAGAATATGCCAAAGGCCGCTTATTGCTGATGGCGACCACTCATCTCGACGCCCTGAGGCGGTGATCTGGAACAAGACCAAGATCGCGGCCAGCGGCCACCCCGATGCCCTGAAACGTTTCCACCAGATCATGCTGGCCTCTCTAGCGATACCGGAAGCTTTCACCTGCGATGATCGATGTGACCGCCAATGGCAAGCCTTATCAGGAAGTGCACGTTGATGGTGGGGCGATGGCACAAGTCTTTATCTATCCACCGGCACTCAAGTTGGCCGATGTGTCCAAGGATCAGGGGGTAGTCCGTGATAGGAAGCTCCATGTGATCCGAAATGCCTGACTCGATTCTGATTGGGCAGAAGTCAAGCGACAGACCATTTCCATTCTAGGGCGAGCGATTTCATCGCTGATTCAGGCCCAAGGCGCTGGGGATCTCTGCCGCATTTATGCGATTACGCAGCGAGATGGGGTCGACTACAATTTGGCTTGGATCCCTGCGGACTTCAAGGTCATCCATTCCCGTGACTTTGATCCTCTCTACATGGGGCCACTGTTCCGCCGCGGCTATGACATGGCGGTGAAAGGCTATTCTTGGGAAAAGCAACCACCCGGTCTTTAACCCGCCGCCGCTTCTCCCAAATAGCTCGTTCCCTGAGGCGGGACGTTGAAGGGGGCCTTCAATGACTGGCCACCTCGCCGGACTCTGCGGAGACTTTTTTGACCAGGGGCATGAACAGAAGCGCGATAAAGAAGACCAGTCCCAAGACGTGAAAGAGGGAGTTGATGGTCATCACTTCCGCCTCACGCATGACCAGACCATGGAGCTGTTTGAGGGCAGCCAGCTCAGGATCAGGCGCCCCGGCACTCGCTAGACGCTCCTTAAACCCTTCTAAGATGGCTTGGGTTTGGGGTGAGCCTGGCGTCACCGCCTCTCGGAGCTTCCCATAATGTTCTTTGTTCCACTGGATCATCAAGGTGTTAGCCACCGCGAGTCCGATGGCGCCGCCGAGGTTTCTCATCAGATTGTAAAGACCGCTCGCATTCTTGACCTCTTCATATGGGAGCGTCCCGAGAGCCAGGGAGTTGATGGGCAGAAAGCAGAACATCAACGCAAATCCCCGAAGGGCCTGTGGCCAGAAGAATTCCCAGTACCCTGATTCATGGGTGAGGTTGCCATTCCACCAGCAACCGATCCCATAGAGCATCAAGCCTGTGGCTAGCATAAGCCTCGAATCCATGACCTTCGACAGGGGGCCGGCGACGAAGGCAGAAACAAACTGGAAGACGCCGACGACCATGATGTACTGACCAATCTGAAGACTGTTGAGCCCCTTCACGGCGGCCAAATACACGGGCATCAGGTACATGATGGTGTAAAGGCCGATGCCAAGAACGAAACTGAATCCACAGCCGACGGCAAAATTGAAGTCGCGGAACGCCCTAAGATCCACCATGGGATAGGCGATAGTGAGTTCGCGATAGAGCATCGCAATGCCCGATGCGATGGCGATGATAGTAAAAAGGACGATCTCTGGGCTGTCGAACCATTCCTTACGCACCCCTTCTTCAAGAACGAATTGCATGCAGCCTAAAAAAACGACAATGAAAAAAATGCCGGGATAATCAATTTTTTTAAGCAGGCCCCAATCCGGTTCATCGACGCGGACGAAGAGCCAGGTGAGGAGTGTCGCGAAGAATCCAGGTAATAAATTGACCAAAAAGAGGGCCTTCCAGGAGACGGCATTGGTCAGATAGCCCCCAAGAACAGGGCCGGCGGTGGGGGCGACGGTGACGACGAGGCCGACCACGATCACCATCGATGGCTGAAGCTTGGGTGGGAACAGGGTATAGATGACGGCGAACACGGTCGGGATCATCGCTCCGCCAAAAAGGCCCTGGAGCCCCCGGAAGATGATCATCGAGTTGAGATCCCAGGCGAGGGCGCAAAGAAGGCTCATTGCCGTGAATCCCGCGCAGGAGATGGAAAATAGAACGCGGGTCGACAGCGCCCGGCTCAACCAGCCTGAGAGGGGAATGATGACCACTTCGGCGATGAGGTAGGCCGTTTGTACCCAAGTGATTTCATCTTGGGTGGCGGACAGTCCGGCCTGAATCTGCTCCAAGGAGCTCGCTACGATCTGAATGTCGAGGATCGCCATAAAAATACCGAAGACCATAGCGATGAAACCGACCCATTCACCGGTGGACAGGGTCTTTGGAGCAGCCGTTGAGGGGCCTTGACGTTCTTCGCCATGATCGACTGCAGACACAGCCTGATCGTCCATGATGGATTATTTGACCCGGACCTTGGCCATGGCCGAAAGACCCGGCCGGAGCATCGAGGTATCGGCGTTCGCATCAAAGACGATCTTGACAGGAACGCGGCGGACGATCTTGGTGAAGTTCCCTGTAGCGTTTTCTGATGGCAGCAGGCTGAATTCAGATCCGGAAGCTGGGGCAAAACTGTCGACGCTGCCCTTGAAAACCTCGTCCGGGTAGGCGTCGATCTGGATGTCAACGGGTTGTCCGGGCCGCATGTGCTCAATTTGAGTTTCCTTGAAGTTGGCCTCGATATAGAGTCCTTCGCTGGGGATCAGATAGGCGAGGATATGACCCGGTTTGACCAACTGGCCGACTTGGACACTTCGATTACCGATGGTGCCATCGATGGGGGCCAGAATCTGGGTGTGTGCCAGCGAGATTCGCTCCAACTCAAGTGAGGCCTGAAGGGATTGAATACGGGCGCGGGCCTCGCTGATGCGGGCATCAAGGCTGACCAGTTGTCGTTGCGCCTCCTGATGGGCGGAGGTGGCTTTATCTCGGAGCGCCTTGGCCTGTTTGACTTCGGCATCTGCGGTGTCGTGGGTTTGGCTCGAAACTGCGCCTTCTCTGACGAGGTTACCAAAGCGCTTAAGGTCTCTCACGGCGAGGTGGAGATCAGCCTCTGCGGAGGCAATATCGGCATATTGGGCAGACACGCGGCTCTTTTGGACTTCCTTGTCAGCTTCAAGGCTCAAGATCTGGGTCTTCTCCACCTGAATCTGCGCTTCACCTTCAGCGACCCTGGCGAGGAAGTCCCTGTCATCGATCGTGACCAATAGATCCCCTGGATGAACCCGCTGGTTATTCTCGAAGTGGACGCCGGTGACATAGCCTGACTCCCGAGGACTGATCAGGGTCATATGCGCCTTGAGGTAGGTATTGTCCGTACTTTCGAAGGGGCTGATCGCGATCTGCCAGTAAGCGAAGCCCAGCACTCCACTGGTGGCGATCAGGAGGCTGATGATGATCGACTTTGGAAAACGCGATGGAGGCGGCATGGGACTGGATTGTATTACTGAACGGTTCAGTTCATCATATGGACAAATCTTTTCCGATGCAAATGCTTTGACGGCAACGAATGAGAACCCATAGTCCGGCTAAACGACAAGCCATTTTAGATGGCGCGCGACGCGAATTCTTGGCACACGGCTACTCCGGGACCAGTATGGAGTCGATTGCTGAAGCGGCGCCCGTCTCAAAGCCGACGCTCTACCGCTATTTTTCGAGCAAGCATGCCTTGTTTGCCGCCGTCGTTGAGTCTCAGTGTGATGCCTTATTTATGACGCTCTCAGAGGCCACATTGACCGAACCCGAATCGGTTGATGGGCTTAAGGCCATTGCTGAAGGCTTTGTCGATTTGATCTACTCCAAGGACTCTTTGGCGCTCTATCGGCTGTTGATTGCCGAACAGATCCATTTCCCGGAACTAGGCGCTCAGGTTTATCAGTCGAGTTGTGGGCCGATGATCGAATGGGTTTCACGGTACTTGTCTGCCCTTGATCGGCGAGGTCTGGTCGAGATCAAACAGCCCGATGCATCCAGTGAAGTACTGCTCGGCATGCTTCAGGGCGCAAGCCATTTCCGCTGTTTGATCGGGATACAGGAGGGTTTACTCCAAGATCAACGGGATGCCTTGGTCGAGGGGGCGGTCAGCTTGTTTTTAAAGGGACATCAATCATGAGGCGTTGGGTCATCCCCTTCTGGGCTCTCTTGAGTCTTCAAGGATGTATGGTTGGGCCAGACTATCGGACGCCAGATCCCATCCTACCTGACCGCTGGAAAGCGGCGCGATCGAAGGAATTGGGGCTGAAACCGATCTCTCAGAGCCAACTCAATGACTGGTGGAAAACCTTTGATGACCCGCTCCTCGATCAGCTCATCGGGCGGGCTCAACAAGGTAATCTTGATCTTAGAATGGCGCTGACCCGCATTGAGCAGGCAAGAGCAGAACGGCTAGCCCAACGTGCTGATCTTTTTCCAAAGGTCGGGGCCGTTGCGGCCCCGGCCCATTTTGACAACCTTTTTCCTGGTTCCGCTCAAAGGGGATCTGCGGGCGGGACCAACTTCTTTCTTGCAGGCTTTGATGCCCTTTGGGAGGTTGATGTTTTTGGCCGCCTCAGGCGGAAGCTTGAGGCGGCTACCGCGGTGACTGAAGGTGCGAAGGAAGATTACCGGGAAGCGTGGGTTATGGTCACTTCGGAAGTGGCCCGGACCTATACCGAATACCGAAACTTTCAGCATCAGATGAGGATTACTACAGCTAATCTTGAATCCCAGCGTCATGCGTTGAAGTTAACGGAACAGCTCTACCAAGAGGGGATTGGAACGCGCTATGACGTTACAAGAGCCAAAGCCCAAACCGAGACGACCAGTGCAATGCTTCCTGCCCTTCATGGTCAGCTGAGTGCGGCGCAGCATCGGTTGGAGTTGCTGATAGGGGAAAAGCCAGGCGCCCTTCAAGTCAAACTGTCGGCCCCTCAAAAGTTGCCGCAGACGGCCACCCGAAACCTTTTGACAAAACCCGCTGATACGCTTCGTTATCGGCCAGATATTCGAGGCGCTGAAAAGGATCTTGAAGCGGCTACGGCGACCCAAGGTGCGGCGTTTGCTGAGCTTTTTCCCAAGATATCGATCGCCGCCTTTGCGGGACTTCAAAATTCCGATCTCGAAAACCTTTTTAGATCATCGGCCTTTTCGTGGGCCAGTGGCAGTGCCATTATGCAGCCAATTTTTAATTTTGGTCGGATTCGTGCCGGGATTGATCTCGCGGATGCACGGCAAAAGGAAGCCTATCTCCGCTATGAAAAGACGGTCCTTGAGGCTTTAGGAGAAACTGAAACGGCCATGACGCGATTCCTTCAAGAAGAACAGAGGCGTCAGCAGCTTCGGGATGCCATCAAGGATCTCAAAGAGTCCCTTCGGCTGGCGGAGCTTCGCTACCGGGAAGGGGTCTCCACATTTTTGGATGTCCTTGATGCCGAAAGAATGCTCTATCAAGAGGAGCTGAGTCTGGCCCAATCCGAGGCGCAGGCGACGATTTACCAGATTGCGCTTTATAAGGCGCTGGGCGGTTCAGGCCAGCTTGAGGTGAAGCCTGTTGAAGAGCCGATCAGGCCCTGGGGGTGATCCCCTAGTGGGCCCTTTAGCTATTATGAAATTCTTCTAGGATGTAGACTCACCCACGAGGTGCCTCCTGGCTTGTCTTCATGGGGCTTTTTGACGATGTCACAAGGCTTCTCGGTATAACGCTGAGGGGTCCAATACAACAGGGAAGAATCGATGAATACAACTTTGACTTTATTAGTGGTGACGTTGAGCCTCATGGGTCTTCAAGAATCAGAGGCGATAGCGTCCGAGACGGCGGCAGATTTTTTGAAAGGAGGGACCTTCTGCTTTCAGGTGGGGACACCCATCCCGGGAGGGTGGGATGCCAAGATCAAGCTCGTCTCAGAACGTGCTAAAGGTGGTGCACCCAGAGTAATTTCGGTTGTTTCAGGGCTTTATACGGGCTTCAAAGCGACTTATCCGCCACAGTCTTACACCAGCGAAATGGTGGGTTCAGCGACCGTTGCAAGCCCTAGTGATCATGTTCAGGGTACGCCGACGCTCGATGTTGGTCTATCGAGCTCCGATTATGGTTTGGATCCTCATTCACCGAGCAGTGGGCTTTGGACCGGGCAATATGCATTGACCCTTAAAACCAGTGATCTCTCAGGGAAACTGACGGCTAAAAAGCACTTCACACCCATAGTGAATGGTCAGCCACCGGTAGAGACTTACTCAGAGAGTATTGATCAGCCCGTTCAGCTGATCTCTTGCAAGGGATATTGATCGCGAGGGAGCGTCTGGGAGTGCTATGGGGGGACTTTTCAAAGTTGGTTTGAGAGTGGGCGGGGGGAAGACCCCCGCCCTTCGCGTCGATCTCATCGCCCCTTAGGGCTCCTTTATGGCTTCATGCGCCTAGCATGTCCCTTGATCAGCGATGGTAGATATACATCGTGACTTCAAAGCCAAAGCGTAGGTCATTGAAACGGGGTTTTTCCCAGTTCTTCATTGGATTTCCTCCGAGTGATTGATTAAAAAAACAAAGGTCCGAGGGGGCGCTTTTCATCCCCCCCATCGCGTGATATCACCACTTAAGACTGGGTAAGGCGTTCCACCAGTCCAGCCACACGGGTTCCGCAGCGGTTCCCTGGACATTCACATAGGCTGTCAGGTTGGCGGCATCATTGGGGCAGAGGTAGTTTTTGAACGAGGGCATGCTGTCGCCACCCCCATTGACTACCTCACTCACGTCCCCGCCCTCACCCGCAATTTTTGGTCCCATCCCGCCCGCCCCGGTCATCCCGTGACAACCATAGCAGTTGAGCCGGAGATAGGCCCTGCGACCTTCACCCACCGCATCGAGTGTTGCCGCCATGCAGTTGGGGGCTGAGCTTGACCCAGACCCAGACCCAGACCCAGACCCTACACTGAGATTGATTTTAGCGGAGGCAGTTCCTTTCTTTGAGTCGGTGGCGGTGACGGTGTAACTGACGGTGCTGGATAGAGCCGTTGGGGTTCCACTAATGACGCCGGTCGTGGAGCTGAAACTAAGTCCTAATGGCAGCGCTGGGTTCATCACATAGGTCACGCTGCCGGAAAAATTTCTGGCGGTATAGATGGCTGTTGATTTAAGGGCAGCGTTGACCGTCCCAATGACACTCTGACTTGAGGGCGAAATAGAGGGGCCTCCATCCTCGGCATAGGCGCTGCACCACCAAGGTAATGTCATGACGGCGATGAAGACTCGGAAATAAAAGATCGTTTGTTTCATGATCGATGAACCTCTGTCAGTGTTGATTTGGATAGCTTCTTGTCAATGAGCGGGGAGGGGAATCAAGGGGACGCGATACTCCCCAAGAATGCGAGTGATCTCCCCCTGGCGCCGCTGAAGGCTGTTATTGAGTTTATCGGCCAGTGCGGTGTCTTCCTTTCGGACCCCCATCGATATGTCGTAGGCAAAGGGCATATCCGCGAGGAGTGGGTCACTCGGTGCGAGTTCTACCGTTAAAGACTTTCCATAGGGCTTGGCGAAGTAACCTCCAAAGGGCCCCCACACAATCGCCAGATCGATCGCTCCTTGGCTGACCGCGTCTACGACCTTACCCTGAGGATTCTTTTTCGAAGCCTCCCCCCACATGGAGTAACCGACCATGTTCTTCTCCAGGTGGTGTTTCCCAAGGGCATGTGCCGGTGGTGAATTGGATCCATCCTTGCCGGTGATATGGATGCCTATCTTGAGCTCTTTCAAGCGTGGATCGTCATAGGAGGTAAAAGACAAAGCCCGCTGGGTGGGGGTCACGATGACGTACCCGGAACGATAGTAAGGCTTCGTGGTAAGAACCCGTTCAAAACCAGAAGGGACCCCCATGACGAGGTCGCATCGATGCGCTCCGAGCGTCTGACGAAAGAAACCTTGGCGCTGTTTCAGCCAGAAATAGCTCAGGCGATATCCAAGGTCTTTCGCCATTACGGCAGCAATTTTGTTCTCATAACCCTCCAGCTTGTCATTTGAAAATGGCAAGTTGTTGGGGTCGGCACAGATCCGAAGCTCCTCTTTGCCCATCGCAGGGCAGGCCTGGACAAGCAATATGCCAAGGACTGAGCCAGCCAACCTTGGAGGGTACCAAGAGAAACGTGTCATTGGGGTGCACCTCTGGCCAGTGGGGTTCTGCAATGCCGCCTAGGGGAGTTTGTAGACGTGCACGGTGCCGCCGCCCCCCGATGCGCATGGCTTACCACTCGCAGAGAAGCCACCGGCTAACCAGCCTACCCCACTAAAGACGGCAATTCGCTGATGCCCATCCGGTCCATTGAAGCTGATGGGGCTTCCAACGGAGCTACATTCAAGGGTTGCATTGAAGCCGGTCGCGCTGCCGTCCTTCGCGCTCACCGCTTTGAAGCTGTTATCCATACTCGTGTAGAAGACAACGTCCCCGGCGGTCGAGAGAACCCCGCCGTAGATGGCCGCTTTTTCAGGTATGCCCCACTTTTTGGTGCCTGTGACGGGATCCCATGCAATGAGCTCACTCGGGTTATAAGGTGGTTGGCCTCCCGTGATTTGCATGTCCTGTCCCATGTAAGGCGCGCCCGCAATAAATTCAGCCTTCAGCATGGTCATGTTCATGCAGAGATTGAAGATAGGGACGTAGAACAAATTCCGCTGAGGGGAATAGGAGGAAGGTTCCCAGCCATGGGCGCCAAGCGCCGAGGGGCAGATGTTCATCGTCTTCTTGCCGGTCCCAGTCAACTTGCTAGGATCGATCTTCGGGATCCCTGTGGTGAGATCGATTCCGCCTGGAGCCCAGTTTTGATAGCCAAATGCGGGCGCTGAGATCAGCTGACCGGTCGCGCGGTCAAAGGTGTAAGCAAAACCATTTTTGTTGAAATGAACTAAGAGTTGGCTATGGCTTTTGCCGTTGCCGTCAGTGACGGATTGATTGACCGGGACGCTTTCGGCGATGGCATCAAAATCCCAACTGTCGTGAGGGCTGACCTGATAAACCCAGGCAGCTTCACCCGTTGAGGCCTTACGTGCGAAGATCGAGGCGCCCCACTTGTTATCTCCCGGCCGTAACTCGGCGTTCCAGACGCCGGGGTTGCTGGTGCCATAAAAGAGGAGATCAAGCTCCGGATCATAGGTGAAAAAAGCCCAGACGGCGCCGCCGCCTTGCTGCCACTTGGTGTTGGTTGAATCCCCCCAGCTGGTGACCCCGAGGTCTTTCCCTTGGTCCTTAGCGAAGTAAGGCTTGGTGTTAGCCGTAATCAGGACGTCGGCATCGGGCCCAGTCGAATAGGCGCGCCAGAGCAATTTTCCAGTGGCAAGATCCAAAGACTGAACCCACCCGCGAACACCCATTTCGCCACCAGAATTGCCAACAAAGACATTGTAGCCCGCGCCATATTTCGCAGTGTCCTTACGGGCAACGATCAGGGGTGCGCCATCCGTGGTGACGCCGGTATGAGGGTCTGCGAGGGTCGCACGCCAGATCTGACTGCCGGTTTTGGCGTCGATGGCCGCTGTGGTGTCATCGAGGAGATTGACGACGATTTTGCCATCGGCGTAGGAGAGGCCCCGGTTAGGGGTGTCGCAGCAGTTAACGCCCTTGGCAAATTGATTGGTGGATGGCGCATAGGTCCATAGGGTCTTGCCAGAGCTCAGGTCATAGGCCAGTACCTTATTGGGATAAGGGGTGGCCACATAGAGGGTGCTGCCGACCACAAGGGGCGCCCCCATGTGGCTTCCCTTGACGCCGGTGGTGAAGGTGAATTCTTCCTTGAGGGTCTTAGCATTTTGAGGGGTAATCTCGGTGAGCCCGCTGAATCGATTGCCTTCCAGAGTGCCGCCATGGGTGGTCCACTCGGCCCCGGCAGGGGGGCTTGCGCCTTGGGCCGTCTGATTCATGGCTCCAAAAACCATACTCAGGGCGATCGAGAGGAGGAGGGGAAGGTGTTTTTGAGATGAATGATCTCGGGCTCTCGGCGGTCTTTGAGGGAATCTTATATTGCCGGTCATAGCGCTATCCTCGAGTTGGAAGTGAGAGTTGAGGTAGGTAAATTGCAATGGCTGTTCAGGAATGGTCATTAATGGCTGCCGCTAAAGATTATGACTTCTTCGGGAAAGATCCAATTAATAAAATGCATACATAATGTACTAAAATATTATGACGGTATGCCTTATTTGAAGGATGGTGAGACTGAGCCAGTGATACTGACTTTAGAATCACCATCCTTACTCCTGATTATCGAGAGGCGCAAAAGCCAAAGCTTACGGAGCCCTTAGCGGGTACAGATTGATTCCAGCTGACGCCTGAAGCAGAGATAGAGCTTCCTTGCTGCGTTAGTTTGGCATTCCAAAACTTGTTCACGGTTCCAGAAATAGGGAGCGTCACCTGCCAAATTTGTGCGGTTGTCCCCGTATTTTTGACGGCGACATCTGCACAATAACCAGCACCCCAGTCAGATTGGATGCTCAGTGTTGTTTGAATCTGGCCTGTACCCGGATTTGTCACCGGAGCGGGTGTCGCTGGACGATCGGCACAGAATCCAAACTCTACCGAGGACTTCGGGGCGGCCGTCTGATTCCAGCTCAAGCCTTGAGCTTGAATTTCGCTGCCATTTTGGGAATAACTCGCGTTCCAGAGATTTTTCACAATCCCCTGCACCTGGAAGGTTGTTTTCCATGCCACGGAGTTCGTTGTGCTGTTGGTGACGGTGACATTGGCGCAATACCCCGTCCCCCAGTCTGAAGTGATGCTCACATCAGAGGGCAGAATCCCCGGAGTTGGGGTTGGGGTTGGGGTTGGGGTTG
>Ga0209499_1000301_pt1 | contig 36761 bp, 30 predicted proteins | sample C_130208_EF_Meta_FD_187306 | JGI IMG/M metagenome (GOLD analysis project Ga0209499, IMG submission 187306) | Freshwater microbial communities from Lake Croche, Canada to study carbon cycling - C_130208_EF_MetaG (SPAdes) (version 2) | ecosystem: Environmental > Aquatic > Freshwater > Lake... | reverse complement strand
AAAATCCCATAAGAGTTTTTGGCTAAGCCAATGATTTTTATATCGGTATTGATTTCAGTTATATTGAATGCTTTGTTTGAAAAGGCATTTCTTCGAACTTGAAATGGCGAAGTGCTTATGGGTAATGCTACTACATTTGATGCAAATCCAGCTTCTAAAGCAACTGCAACTAATGGCGAAAGATAAATACTATCTGTTGTAGAAGAAAGCAATATTATTTTTGAGTCTTCTTTTTGGGCTGCCTGTTTGATTACATCGGCATACGCTTTTGCAGAAAAACCAGATAATTTATCATTCGTTACTTTTAGTACTTTATCGACTCCATATTTTGATAATTCAGATACGTCCGAAGTATTTATAGTTACAGCAGTAACTGTAGTTCCTAATGTTTCGGCTATTTTTTTTGCATAAGAAGCTAATTCGAAAGCTACTTTTCTAAATTTTCCTTCTGCGGATTCTGCATATATTAATATTGACATAATGATTTTAGATTTTAGATTAACGATTTTAGATTTTTGATGTGAATCAAATATTGAATTTTGGATTTATATTGCGTTCTGCAATCTTAAATCTGAATTCTTCAATCTTAAATAACTTTCGCTTCGTTGTGTAATAAATTAATTAATTCATCTAAATTATCGGCAGCTATTAATTTTACTGCTGATTTAGGAGCTGGTTTTTCAAATTTCACGGCTTTGGTGTTTACTGAAGCGACAACTGGTTCCAAAACGGTTAATGTTTTTGATCTCGCAGTCATAATTCCACGCATATTTGGAATACGCAAATCTTTTTCTTCAACCAATCCTTTTTGACCGCCAATTATTATTGGTAGAGTAGTCGAAACGGTTTCTCTACCACCGTCAATTTCGCGAATTGCTTTGACGTTATTTCCTTCAACAGTGATGTCTGTACAAGAATTTAAAAAATTATATCCAAGAATGGCCGCAATCATTCCAGGAACCATTCCTCCGTTATAATCTAAGGATTCTTTTCCAGCAATAATAACATCATAAGCGCCATTTTTTATGACCTCGGCAAGTTGTTTTGAAACAAAAAAACTATCAGTTGGGTTTGCATTTACTCTAATAGCATCGTTTGCACCAATAGCCAAAGCTTTTCTTAAAGTAGGCTCTGTTTCTGGCCCGCCCACATTGACAACTGTAATGTTTGCGCCTTGTTGTTCTTGAAACCAAATGGCTCTTGTTAAACCAAATTCGTCATTTGGATTAATTACAAATTGAACACCATTAGCATCAAATTCGGCATCGTTATTCGTAAAATTTATCTTTGAAGTAGTATCAGGAACGTGACTGATGCAAACTAATATTTTCATAATTGTATTTTTTCTAAGAATGTTGTACAAAATTATAACAATAATCGGAATAATATACTATGCACGCATAATATTTTTAAAAACTATTACGTTTTCGTAACTCTAGTTGAAGTAGCATTCCGTCATTCCTTAGTAAGTTGTCATCTCTTGATGTCATTGCTTTGTACCTTATAAGGACTGGATATAACGCATAGCAGGATTATACCTAAGTCATTTTAATTCAATTTATGCTTTTAAGTTATTTAAAATATTTATTTTTGCGTTTCGAAAATTACAATAATACAATTATACTATTATGAGAACGATACAATTTAGAGAGGCCATTTGTGAAGCAATGAGCGAAGAAATGCGTCGCGATGAGTCAATTTACTTAATGGGCGAAGAAGTGGCCGAATATAACGGTGCTTACAAAGCTTCAAAAGGAATGCTTGCTGAATTTGGTGAAAAAAGAGTTATAGATACTCCAATTGCTGAATTAGGTTTTACAGGTATAGCCGTAGGTTCTGCAATGAATGGTTGTCGTCCAATTGTTGAATACATGACCTTCAACTTCTGTTTAGTAGGAATTGACCAAATTATAAATAATGCTGCTAAAATGCGTCAAATGACAGGTGGACAATTCAATGTTCCTATTGTTTTTCGTGGACCAACTGCTTCTGCAGGACAGTTAGGAGCAACACATTCTCAGGCTTTAGAAAATTGGTTTGCCAATACTCCAGGGCTCAAAGTTATTGTTCCTTCAACAGTTTATGATGCAAAAGGACTTTTGAAATCAGCTATTCGTGATAATGATCCTGTAATTTTTATGGAATCGGAGCAAATGTATGGCGATAAAGGCGAAGTGCCAGATGGTGAATATATAATTCCAATAGGTGTTGCTGATATAAAACGCGAAGGGACAGATGTAACTATTGTTTCTTTTGGTAAAATTATAAAAGAAGCTTTTATTGCTGCAGATGAATTGGCTAAAGAAGGAATTTCTTGTGAAATTATCGATTTAAGAACGGTTCGTCCTATGGATCATGATGCGATTTTGACTTCAGTACGAAAAACAAATAGATTAGTAATTCTTGAGGAAGCTTGGCCTTTTGCAAGTATTTCTTCTGAGATTGCTTACATCGTTCAAGAACGTGCTTTTGATTTTCTTGATGCTCCAATTCAGCGAATTACAACAGCGGATACTCCAGCACCTTATTCTCCAGCTTTATTCAAAGAATGGATGCCAAATGCTGACGATGTTGTTAAAGCGGTTAAAAAAGTAATGTACAAAAAATAAAGTGTTAAACTTTTCGGAATAGTAGAAAAAACACAAAATCTAATATTAGAAAATAGTTATATTTGAGACTTCATCACAATTTATGTGATGAAGTTTTTTTTGGGATTATGAGAAAGGTTATTTGGTTAGGGCTATTTTTATTAGGGTTAAATATAGGATCTGTTTTTGCACAAACAAAAGTAAGCGGAATTATTGTTGATAAATCAAATCAGCCCATTCCATTTGCCAATGTAGTTTTCAAAAATTCAAATGAAGGCGTGGTGTCTAATGAAGACGGCCGTTTTTATTTAGAATCCAAAAAAAATTACAAGGAATTGGTTGTAAATTCAATAGGGTATTCCGACAAGGAAATTGTCTTAGAAAAAGCGGTCAATTATAATTTTGTAATTAAGTTAAACGAAATCCAAAGCCTGAAAGAAATAGTAATTTACACCGGTAAAACTTCCAAAAAAAACAATCCTGCACTTGATATTCTAAGGAAAATTTGGAAAAAAAAACGTAAAAATGGCTTGCATCTATTTGATCAATATCAAATGGAAAAGTATGAGAAACTAGAATTCGATATTAATTCGATTGATAGTTCTTATATGAAAAAAAACATCTTCAAAGGAATGGAGTTTATTTTCAAACAAGTAGATACTTCAAAAATTACGGGAAAAACCTATTTACCTATTTTTATAAACGAATCCTTATCAAATGTTTACGGGGATAATAAATTAAAAAAAGTAAAAACTCAGGAAAAAGCCAATAAAACATCAGGGTTTAACGGGAATCAACAAATTGTTTCTTTTATCAAAGATTTGTATTCAGATTATGATATTTATGACAATCACATTACATTTTTTGATAAAAGTTTTACGAGTCCATTATCCAAAACGGGAATAGATACTTATAATTATGTTTTAAGAGACAGTGCTTTCGTAGATAAAAAATGGTGCTACAATATCATTTTTTATCCAAGACGAAAAAACGAATTGACTTTCAAAGGGGATTTTTGGGTAAATGATTCCACATTTGCGATTAAGAAAATTAATTTGGCTGCCACTAAAAGTGCCAATGTTAACTGGGTAAAAGACATTTATATTGAACAGGAATTTGATGTTGTCAATGATTCTGTGTTTCTTTTGACAAGAGATTATATGATGTCGGATTTCTCTTTGAGTAAAAATGATAATTCAAAAGGAGTTTATGGAAAACGAACTTCATTTTATAGAGACCATAAATTTAATATCGAAAAACCTGAAAAATTTTATAAAGAGGAAGTAAATTACTTTGACAAAGAGGTTTATAATAAAACAGAGGAATATTGGGATAAAAATCGTTTCGAAAATCTTACCAAAGATGAAAAAGGCGTGTATAAAATGCTTGACACGCTCCAAAAAGTGAAGCAATTTAGAGAAATTTATAGTTTGGTTCAAACACTTGATAGTGGCTATCTAAATTATCGAGGATTAGATTTAGGTCCCATTTATTCAATAATTGGAAAGAATAGTGTCGAAGGATTGCGATTGCGTGCAGGAGTTAGAACCTACTTTGGACCAAATGATCCTTGGCGTTTGCAAGGATATATGGCCTATGGATTTAAAGACGATCAATTTAAATATGGAATTTCTGGAAAATGGATGCTCGAAAATAAAAAAAGGATTATTTTATCTGTAGGCAATAGAAGAGATATTGAACAAATAGGTGCTTCGCTTACGACAACAAATAATATTCTTGGACGAAGTTATGCCTCTTCGGGAATCTTTACTTTTGGGAGTAATGAAAAACTAACAAGGGTTAATTTAACTAATTTTGAAATGGAGATCGAACCGATAAAAAACCTAACTTTTAGCACGGGATTTTCTTATCGAACTTTGGCTTCTGCATCGCCTGTTTTTAGTTTGGATTATTATACCGATTTGTCTCAAAAAACAATAAAAAGTGAGGTGAAACAATCGGAAGTAAATTTTCAAATAGAATACACCCCAAACAGAAAACCTATTGGATTTGCAGTAGAAAGATATAATGCTGACAGTCCCTTTACGCGCCTTTTTGTGAATTATAGTCAAGGATTTAAAGGCTGGTTTTCGAGTGATTTTGATTATAAAAAACTACAAGTTTATTACAAAAAACCTATAATCATTGGGCCTTTAGGGAGATCAAATATAACTTTGGAAATGGGAAAAACATTTGGTTATGTGCCTTTGGGATTAATGAGTATTATTCCAGGAAATCAATCACTATTTGACATTTCAAATACTTTTAGCAACCTTAAATACTATGAATTTATAACCGATCAATATGTGACTTTAAAATGGGATCATAATTTTCAAGGAAGACTTTTCGCAAGAATTCCTTTTATGAGAAAATTAAATTGGCGCGAAATAATAGGTGCAAAATCAGTTTATGGAACAGTCTCTAATGACAATCGATTACTAAATGCATCGGGATTAATTTATAATACACCGGATAAAATTTATTGGGAATACAGTGCGGGAATTGGAAATATTTTTAAACTAATTCGAATAGATTTTTCTTGGAGAGGCAATTACCTCAATATGCCTGATGCCAACAAATTTGCTATAAAAGGATCGTTCGGTTTTTATTTTTAATCGACTAATAGTAGTTATATTTGCTTTTTTTGATAGAAATAAGTAAAATTAACATGGAAAAAGGGAAGCAAGAAAACAAACTAAATTGGACAAATAATCTTCGGGTTTTGGCAACAATCAGCGTGATTTTTTTACATGTTTCAGGTCAAATTTTAGGATTGTATGGCTCTGTTTCGAGTTTTGTTTGGTGGACAGGAAATATATATGATGGTTCTCTCCGTTTCTGTGTGCCCGTTTTTGTGATGTTAACAGGTGCTTTATTATTGCCTAAAAAGTATGAGCTAAAAGACTTTTTAATTAAGCGATTTTCAAGAATTATTCTTCCTTTTTTGTTTTGGAGTTGTGTTTATATTCTATTTGCTTTGAACGTAAAATTCATCCAAGCTCCTACCATGAATGCTCTTGAAATTGGAACATTCGTTTTTGATTTGTTTAGAATGGGAGCTTCAGTTCATTTATGGTACATTTATATGGTTATTGGACTTTATCTTTTTATTCCAATTTTAAGTAAATGGGTTCAAAATTGTAACGAAAAAGAGATTTTATATTTTTTAATAATTTGGGGGATTGCTATACTTTTAAATCAACCGTTTCTTGAAAAATTTAATACTGAAGTCGATTTGTCTTATTTTTCAGATTTCATCGGGTATTTAGTTTTGGGGTATTATTTATCCATTAAAAAATTTAACTTCAGTCGTAAAACAATCCAAATAGGGTCTTTTTTACTTTTTTTTGTGGGGATTACAATAACAATTCTAGGCACTTATTTCCTAACTTTTAAGGAAGGAAAGTTTAATGAATACTTTTATGATTATTTATCACCCAACACATTGATTGCTTCAATTGGGATATTTGTTCTTTTTAAAAATTGGACTTTCACAAATCCAGTCGGTTTAAAAATTATAGATTTTATTGGTAAATATAGCTACGGAATCTATTTGGTTCATGTGCTGATTTTACAGTTTTTATCAAAATCAGGAATGGATTATAGCTTTATGAATCCCATTTTTTCTATCCCATTAACTTCATTAACCTGTTTAATTCTCTCTACTTTTATTGTTTATTTTTTAAATAAATTGCCTTTTTGTAGTTATATATCTGGATAATTCAAAATTGGAGGTTATTTTATAAAAGGCGCTTTAAAAATACTAAATCATAGATTTTAAAGATTATTGAATTTATTTTATAAATTTTTCACTTTCAATAAATTGTTGGACTATAAAAAGTCTATTCTTTCTAATATGTTGAATGTTGTTTAAAAAAAGGACTATAAAAGTCTTATATTGAATATAAATTGCAAATTCATATAAAAATATGATTATTTAACATTGAAAAAGGCTTATGAATGCTTATTTTTGCACTCAAAATTAAAAAAGCAAATAAATAATGACAGCAGCTAAGCTTAAATCTTTTGATGTATTAATTGAAATACCAAGAGGGAGTAGAAATAAATATGAATATGATTTCGAAATAAAAAGAATGCGTTTTGATAGAATGTTGTTTTCATCTATGATGTATCCAGCTGATTATGGTTTCATTCCAGAAACTTTAGCCTTGGATGGTGATCCATTAGATGTTTTAGTATTGATTAATGAACCTACATTTCCAGGATGTGTTATGGAAGTTAAGCCAATTGGGGTTTTTCACATGGCGGACGATAAAGGACCAGATGAAAAAATAATTTGTGTACCTGTTTCTGATCCAATATGGAATTCTTTAGAAAATCTTTCTGATATTAATCCCCATTTACTTAAAGAAATTGAACATTTTTTCCTTGTTTATAAAGATCTTGAAAATAAAGTTGTAGATGTTGGAGGTTGGGGAGACTTGAAAGAAGCTCATGATATTATTATTGAATGTACGGAACGATTTGAGCAAATTCCAAATAAACCTATTGGTTTGTTCAGTATTAAATAATTTTCATAAACTGTTTTTATATAAAAAGCAATGTTCTAGTTTGAACATTGCTTTTTTAGTTTCAATTTTGTACGTTTACAACCTTGATTTTGTACTTTTATTACCAAATATTTAAATTATGAATACAATAATGATTTACATGCCAATAGTAATGGCATTAATTGGATTAGCTTTTATGTTAATCAAAAGGAGCTGGGTTTTAAAGCAAGATGCCGGAGATGGTAAAATGAAAGAGATTTCAGATTACATCTATGAAGGAGCATTAGCGTTTCTAAAAGCAGAATATAGGTTATTGGCAATATTTGTTGTTTTAGCAAGTATTGTTTTGGCTGGAATTTCATTTGTGGTTCCAACTACACATATATTAATAGTAGTAGCATTTATTTTCGGAGCTTTCTTTTCAGCATTAGCTGGGAATATGGGAATGAAAATTGCAACTAAAACAAACGTAAGAACAACTCAAGCCGCTCGAACAAGTTTGCCACAAGCATTAAAAGTTTCTTTTGGTGGTGGAACAGTTATGGGATTAGGAGTTGCAGGTTTAGCCGTTTTAGGTTTAACAGGTTTCTTTATCATCTTATATAATTTATTCATGGGTGGAGTTTGGACTTCTACAGAAGACATGACCAAAGTTTTGGAAACATTAGCTGGGTTCTCTCTTGGAGCAGAATCTATCGCTTTGTTTGCTCGTGTTGGTGGTGGTATTTATACCAAAGCTGCCGATGTTGGAGCTGATTTAGTGGGTAAAGTGGAAGCTGGTATTCCAGAAGATGATCCAAGAAATCCTGCTACAATTGCAGATAATGTTGGAGACAACGTTGGTGATGTTGCCGGAATGGGTGCCGATTTATTTGGTTCTTATGTTGCAACTGTTCTTGCTGCAATGGTTCTTGGAAATTATGTGATTAAAGATATGGGTGGAAACATTCAAGATGCTTTTGGTGGAATTGGACCAATTTTATTGCCAATGGCAATTGCTGGTTTCGGAATTTTATTCTCTATCATCGGAACAATGGTTGTAAAAATATCGGATGATAACGCTAAAGAACCACAAGTTCAAAAAGCATTAAACATTGGAAACTGGATTTCTATTGCATTAACAGCAATTGCTTGTTATGTTTTAGTAAAATATATGTTGCCAGAAACAATGAAAATGAGTTTCTTCGGAGAAGGAATTAAAGACATTTCTTCAATGAGAGTGTTCTATGCAACAATCGTAGGATTAGTTGTTGGAGCAACTATATCATCTGTAACAGAATATTACACAGGATTAGGTACAAAACCAGTTATGGCAATTGTACAAAAATCATCAACTGGAGCAGGAACAAATGTAATTGCAGGTTTGGCAACAGGAATGATTTCTACGTTCCCAACCGTACTTTTATTTGCAGCAGCAATCTGGTCTTCTTATGCATTTGCAGGATTTTACGGAGTAGCTTTAGCAGCTTCGGCGATGATGGCTACAACAGCGATGCAATTAGCCATTGATGCTTTCGGACCAATTTCTGATAATGCAGGTGGAATTGCTGAAATGAGTGAATTACCAAAAGAAGTTCGTACAAGAACTGATATTTTGGATTCAGTTGGAAATACAACTGCTGCAACAGGAAAAGGTTTTGCAATCGCTTCTGCTGCATTAACTTCATTGGCTTTGTTTGCTGCTTATGTAACTTTTACAGGAATCGACGGAATCAATATTTTCAAAGCACCAGTATTGGCAATGTTATTTGTTGGTGGAATGATACCAGTAGTTTTTTCTGCATTAGCAATGAATTCTGTTGGAAAAGCGGCAATGGATATGGTGTACGAAGTGCGTCGTCAGTTTAGAGAAATTCCAGGAATTATGGAAGGTACAGGGAAACCTGAATATGCTAAATGTGTTGATATTTCTACAAAAGCTGCTTTACGCGAAATGATGTTGCCTGGAGTTTTGACTATTGGTTTTCCAATTGCAATCGTACTTTTAGGTAAATTAGTTTACGGAGACAACAACCAATTAATTGCTGAAATGTTAGGGGGTTATATGGCTGGAGTTACCGTTTCTGGTGTGCTTTGGGCTGTTTTCCAAAACAATGCTGGTGGTGCTTGGGACAATGCAAAAAAATCTTTTGAAGCAGGAGTTCTAATTAATGGAGAAATGACATACAAAGGTTCAGACGCACACAAAGCAGCTGTAACTGGAGATACTGTTGGAGACCCTTTCAAAGATACTTCAGGACCTTCAATGAATATTTTAATTAAATTGACTTGTTTAATAGGATTGGTAATTGCGCCAATTTTAGGAAATGGAACTCACAACGCTCCAAAAGTTATGATAATGAAAATGGAATGTGCAAAAGGGACTATGATAGGCAAATGCGATAGGAGTAAATGTGCTACGATGACTAAAGAAGAATGTGCTTCCATGTGCGATAGTTTAAAATGTTCTCCAGAGCAAAAAGAAATGTGCTTGTCTCATTATGATGCTGCTGGAAAATTCATAGCTTCTGACGAAAAAATGGAATGTTGTGCTGAAAAAGGGGCTCCCAAAATGGTAAAAGTTGAAATCATCAACACGAATGGAAAAGCAAAAGCTACTATTACAACTTCTGAAAAAGGAAACGAAAACACTCAAGTTTTTGAAGGTTCTTTAGAAGATGTTAAAGCTAAAGTAGAAGCTTTGAAATAGTTTTAAAAAACTTTTGTCAAAGTTTAAAACTTTGACAAAGGGTAAAAATATAAATGCCTCGCAAGTTTTTGCGAGGCATTTTTTGTGTAAAACTATATTGTGTTTTCTTAAAACGAAGTCAATTTCTTCAAATCAGTAATTGTTTCCGTTGGGTTTGCTGCTTTAAATACAAAACTTCCCGCTACTAGAACATCGGCTCCAGCTTCTACAAGTTGTTTGGCATTTTTATTCGTTACTCCACCGTCAATTTCTATAATTGTATTAGCTCCCTTTCTGGTAATTAATTCTTTTAATTTTCTAACTTTTGTATACGTGTTTTCAATAAACGATTGTCCACCAAAACCGGGGTTCACACTCATAATACAAACCATATCAATATCGTTGATTACATCTTCTAATAAATCGATATTCGTATGTGGATTTAAAGCTACACCAGCTTTCATTCCTTCTGCTTTGATGGCTTGAAGTGTTCTATGAAGATGGGGACAAGCTTCGTAATGTACAGATAGAATATTTGCGCCTAATTCAGCAAATGTTTTAATATATCGATCTGGATCAACAATCATTAAATGTACATCAATTGTTTTTTTTGCATGTCTTGAAATAGCTTCTAAAACAGGCATTCCAAAGGATATATTAGGAACAAATACGCCATCCATAATATCAATATGAAACCAATCGGCTTCGGAATTATTAATCATTTCGATGTCGCGTTGCAAATTAGCGAAATCAGCAGCAAGAACGGATGGGGCAATAATTGTATTTTTCATTGTTTGTTGTTTTTGCAAAAGTAGAATTTTAACCGCAAAGTTTACAAAGTTTTTCGCAAAGTTATGAAACTATCCTTTTTGGAATGAGGTTTAAAATAAAACTCCGGTAATCAGCCGGAGTTTCAATCATCAATCAAAAAACGAACAGTTAATCAGACCGTCGTTAATTATAGTAGTTGAAAATTAAATGTCAAAAATCCTAATGTAGCTTGACTTTTGGCTTTAAGACTTTCGACTATTTTATCCTAAATAGGTTTTTAATATTTTGCTTCTTGAAGTATGTTTCAATCTGCGGATTGCTTTTTCTTTAATCTGACGAACGCGTTCGCGAGTTAGGTCGAAAGTTTCTCCAATTTCTTCTAATGTCATTGGGTGTTGATCTCCAAGACCAAAATACAAACGAACCACATCGGCTTCTCTTGGTGTTAATGTTTCCAATGAACGCTCAATTTCGGTACGTAAAGATTCTTGAATTAAGTTTCTGTCTGGATTTGGCGATTCACCTGAACGCAATACATCGTAAAGATTTGAATCTTCTCCTTCAACAAGTGGCGCATCCATCGAAAGGTGGCGACCAGAATTTTTCATAGATTCTCTTACATCATTTACGGTCATGTCCAATTCTTTGGCAATTTCCTCTGCTGTTGGAGGTCTTTCGTTAGATTGCTCTAACAAAGCGTACATTTTATTGATTTTATTAATAGAACCAATTTTGTTCAAAGGCAAACGAACGATACGAGATTGTTCCGCCAAAGCTTGTAAAATCGATTGACGAATCCACCATACAGCATACGAAATGAATTTGAAGCCACGAGTTTCATCAAAACGTTGCGCTGCTTTTATAAGACCTAAATTTCCTTCGTTAATTAAATCGGGAAGAGTTAAACCTTGATTTTGATATTGTTTTGCTACCGAAACCACGAAACGTAGATTGGCTTTCGTTAATTTTTCTAGGGCTGCTTGATCACCGGCTTTTATCTTTTGTGCTAATTCTACTTCTTCATCAGCAGTAATCAAATCTACTTTACCAATTTCCTGTAAATACTTGTCTAATGATGCAGTTTCACGATTGGTTACCTGCTTGGTGATTTTAAGTTGTCTCATAGTTGTGTCTCCTCAATTTTAAGTGTACAAGTGATTATACGTTGGGAGTTTCAAAAAAGTTACAAAAAAAGTATAAATAAATTTAATAAAGCGAAAAATCCCGTTTCAAATGAATGAAACGGGATTTTCTATAGAACCTTTATTTAGTAACTAAGATCAGATTACTCTCTTTTAAGACTCACGTGGAGGTCTTGGCAATAATGCTTTTCTAGAAACTTTTTCTTTTCTAGTTTTTGGATCAAGACCTAAGTATTTCACCATAAACACGTCGCCCATATTCACTACATCAGAAACATTTTCAGTACGTTCCCAAGCTAACTCAGATACGTGAAGCAATACTTCGTTTCCAGGAACTGCTGTATATTCTACAACCGCACCAAAATCAAGCATTTTAATTACTTTCACTTCGTATGCTTCGTTCATTTGAGGTTTGAAAGTAATTGATTCAATTTTAGCTAATACCGCTGCAATTCCAGCAGGATCAGTTCCTAAAATTTCAATTACTCCTTGCTCATTCACTTCATTGATTACGATAGTTGTTCCAGTAGCTTTTTGTAATTCTTGAATCACTTTTCCTCCAGGTCCAATCAACGCTCCGATAAAGTTACCAGGAATTGTTCTAGTGATAATTTTTGGAGCATATTCCTTAACATCTTCTTTTGGAGATGCAAGTGTATCAGTAAGTATTTTAAGAATATGCAAACGACCGTCACGGGCTTGAGCCAATGCAGCTTCCATAATCTCATATTTCAATCCGTCAATTTTGATGTCCATTTGACAAGCTGTAATTCCTTCTGAAGTTCCAGTTACTTTGAAATCCATATCTCCTAAATGATCTTCATCACCTAAAATATCAGATAAAACAGCAAAACGATCTCCGTCTGTAATTAATCCCATTGCAATTCCAGAAACAGGACGAATCATTTGAATACCCGCATCCATTAATGATAATGTACCAGCACAAACAGTAGCCATTGAAGACGAACCGTTAGACTCTAATACTTCAGAAACCACACGAATAGTATAAGGACAATCAGCAGGAATCATATTTTTCAACGCTCTTTGCGCCAAGTTTCCGTGACCAACTTCTCTTCTTGAAGTTCCTCTCAAAGGACGCGCTTCTCCTGTAGAAAAGGGTGGGAAATTATAGTGCAAGTAGAATTTTTCTTCTCCTTGTTGCGATGGGGAATCAATTTGGTTTGCTTCTCTAGAAGTTCCTAAAGTAGCTGTTGCCAATGCTTGAGTTTCTCCACGTGTAAACAATGCAGATCCGTGAACAGATGGTAAATAATCTACTTCACACCAGATTGGTCTGATTTCTGTAGTTTTTCTACCATCTAAACGAGTACCTAAATCTAAGGTTACGTTACGAACTGCTTCTTTGTTAGTTTTGTAAAAATATTTACTTACTAAATCACCGTTTTCAGCTAATTCTTCTTCTGTAAACAAAGCTTTAACTTCTTCTTTTACAGCGTCAAAAGATGCAGTACGTTCTTGTTTAGAAGAACCTTTACTTGCAATAGCATAAATTTTATCGTAAGCTGCTGCTTTTACTTTTGCATAAATAGCATCATCTGTTTTTTCAGTTTCGTAAGTACGAACTTCTTTTTTACCAAAAGCATTTGATAATCTTTCTTGCGCTGCAATTTGGTTTTTGATATGTCCGTGAGCAAATTTAATTGCTTCTACCATTTCTGCTTCTGAAATTTCTTTCATTTCCCCTTCTACCATTGCGATAGAATCTGTTGAAGCACCAATCATCATATCAATATCAGATAATTCTAATTGAGCACGACTTGGATTGATGATGAATTTTCCATCAATTCTTCCAACTCTAGCTTCAGAAATTAAAGTTTCGAATGGAATGTCAGACAATGCAAGTGCTGCCGAAGCGGCTAATCCTGCTAATGCATCTGGCATAATATCATCATCATGAGACATTAACTGAATCATAACTTGAACTTCTGCGTGATAATCAGATGGGAAAAGTGGACGTAAAACACGGTCAACTAATCTCATGGTTAACACTTCGTTGTCACTTGGACGTGCTTCTCTTTTGAAGAAACCTCCAGGAAAACGTCCTGCTGCTGCAAATTTTTCGCGATAATCTACCGTAAGAGGTAAAAAATCGATACCTGGACTTGCTTTTCTTGATGATACAACTGTTCCTAAGATTACAGTTTTACCAATTCTTACTACTACAGATCCGTCTGCTTGTTTTGCTAAACGACCTGTCTCGATTGTGATGTTTCTTCCATCACCTAAATCGATACTTTCTACAAATAATTGTGGAATCATAAATTTAATTCTTTAAGTTGAACATGGATGTTAGTTGTGTTGTTGTTGCGTAGTTAATGCCTAAAACCCAATGAAAAACCAAACTTTTTTTAATAAGTATAAAAACAAAAAGAGGCACTTTCGCACCTCTTTGTATATTGATTATTTTCTGATATTCAATACTTTGATAATCTCACGATATCTGTTGATTTCTGTTTTCTTTAAGTAATCTAACAAAGATCTTCTTTTACCTACTAGTAAAACTAGTGAACGCTCTGTATTATAATCATGACGATTTTTTTTCAAGTGCTCTGTCAAGTGGCTAATTCTGAATGTGAATAAAGCAATTTGAGCTTCTGATTTTCCTGTGTTTGTAACTTCTCCGTGTTTAGCGAAGATTTCTTCTTTAACTTCTTTAGTTAAGTACATTCCAATATTATTTAAATGATTATTATGTAGCCTGCATCTATTGCAAGACGGCTGCAAAAGTACAATTTATTTTTCTAATTGCAAGATTTTTATAATTTATTCTAACCATAAATCTCTGAATGCTTTATTTTTATCGTAATCATGGGCTTGTTTTTCGATGTTAAAATAACGATGCGTTCTGGGATCATTTCCAACACCAGCTAAATAAGCCCAATTTCCCCAATTGCTACAAACGTCATAATCGATTAGAGCTTCTTCAAAATAGGCTGCTCCAAAACGCCAATCCATATTAAGTTCGTTGCAAAAATAACTCGCAACATTTTGCCGACCTCGATTGCTCATAAAACCCGTTTTCTTTAATTCGATCATATTTGCATTAATAAAATCAGATTGCGTAGCGCCATTAATCCACTGCGAAAGTAGTTTTTCGTTCAGCGATTTCGAGTTTTTATTTTCGGTTTTTATTCCAGAATACAAGAAAAATTTGGTTTGGTGTTTTTTGAACATAAATCGAAAAAAATCACGCCATAATAATTCAAATATTAGCCAATAAGTAGATTCATTTGCGCCATTTTCGCTTTCATATTTTCGGATTTCTTGATAAATATAGCGTGGAGAAATACTTCCAAGTGCTAACCAAGCCGAAAATTTTGATGAATAATTTGCGCCAACCATTCCATTTCGGGTTTCCTTATATATAGACAAGCTTTTTGTTTCAAAAAAATAATGTTCCAATCTTTTTATGGCTTCGGTTTCGCCTCCTTTAAATTGGATGGCTGCACGAGAATCGATTGCCGTAAATTCTAAATTTAGTTCTTGCAAACTTGGCAAAATCAGTGTTGGAATTTCAGGCGAATTTATTGTTGTAGGTTTAGGAAGTGCTTTTTTAACCGTTGCTTCTTGTTCTGTCTTTTTTCGGAATACAGTAAAAACATCTGGAATATCTTTTATTGAAAATGGTAAATCTTCGGCACAATATAAGGTGCTGGTGCTAAAAGTTTCCAGTTCACAACGCAGTTTAAACAATTCGTCTTGAACCCGTTTTTCAGTTTTTTTTTCTTCAAAAGCAACTTCTCTTTTGGCAAAAACTTTTGTTGCATTGTATTTTTGTACAATTTTAGGCAGTTCTTCTTCGGTTTTTCCTCTTAAAATGAGCAATCCTGAACCTAATTCGCGTAGATTTTTATCTAAGTTTTCTAAGGATTCTAATAGAAATTGAGCTCTAAAACTCCCCGTTTTTTTGAATCCATAAGGCGTTGTTTCATAATGAGATTCGTCAAAACAATAAACTGGAATTACCTGTTCGCATTCCGCAATAGCTTTGCAAAGTACTTCATTATCGGTTACTCTTAAATCGGTTTTAAACCAAACAATTGAAGTTTTCATTATAAATCATTTATGTTCTTCAAATAATAATCCGCTTGTGCTAACAAATCGGCTTTGTGTTCGGGTTGCATTTTTCGCCAGACATTATACATCATTCCGATTCTTGGATTTTTGCCTAATTTATCTTCGTTTTTATCATAAAAATTCCAATACAAACTATTGAAAGGACACGCCTTATCACCCGTTTTCACTGCTTTTTTATAGAAACAAGAACCGCAATAATGGCTCATTTTATCAATATAGGAAGCCGAACTTACATAAGGTTTTGTGCCTACAATTCCACCATCGGCAAACTGACTCATTCCGCGAGTATTCGTAATTTCGACCCATTCGATGGCATCAATATAAATTCCTAAATACCAAGCATCTAATTCGTCAGGGTGAACTCCAGCCAAAAGCGCAAAATTTCCGGTAATCATCAGTCGCTGAATATGATGGGCATACGCGTAATCTAAAGATTGCTTGATGGAATCTTTTAAGCACAGCATTTTTGTATTTCCAGTCCAAAACCAATCGGGTAATTTTTCTTGATTATTAAAGAAATTCATTGTTGCATATTCAGGCATTTTCAGCCAATAAATCCCCCGCATATATTCTCGCCAACCAATTATTTGACGAACAAAACCTTCTAACTGATTGTATTCGATTTCTTCGGGGCGTTTTCGCCATTCGGCAATTGCTTTTTCTATGACTTCTTGCGGTGAAATCATTTTTATATTCATCGAAAAAGAAATTCTGGAATGATAAAGCGACCATTCGTTTGGCGTCATTGCATCTTGATAAGAACCAAACAAAGACAAACATTCGGTTACGAAAAAGTCTAATAATTCTAAAGATTGTTTACGGTTTATAGGCCAAACGAAATTTTCCGCATCAATAGTTCCGATAGTTTTAATGTCCGTTTTGTGAATTTCTGCTACAATTTCCGAAACATTATTATTGAAAACTAAAGGCGTTATTGGCTTATGATTTTTGGGTAATTTCTTCCGATTATCTTCATCATAATTCCATTTCCCGTTTAAGGGTTTGTCGTTTTCCATTAAAACATCGTGCTTTTTTCGCATATTTCGATAGAAGCTTTCCATCAAAAATGTTTTTTTGCCTTCGAAAAAATCGCCAAGTTCATTTCGACTTGAAAAAAAATGTTCCGAATCTACAACAGAAGTAGTAATAGTCAGTTTTTCGCAGCATTCTTTTAGGATTTTATCCAATCGATATTCATCTGGAAATTGATATTCGAAATGGGTAATTTGATGTTCTGAAATTAGAATTTCAATATTTTTATCGAAAGATTGAAAGTTATTTGCATCATTTAAACCAATGTAAATTACGTTGTGTTTTGCTGATTTTAATGATTCAGCAAAGGAACGCATTGCCGAAAAAAACCCAACTACTTTTTGAATATGATGTTTGGCATAATCAGTTTCGGTGCGAACTACCATCATTACATAAATCACCGAAGAATCCACCTTAGAAAACCAAGAATGATTACTGTTTAATTGATCTCCAAGAATTAATCGTAAAGTTTTAGACATTTTATTATTTACTATAAGTTTTGAAAAAAGATATTATTAAGATTCAAACTTTAATCGAACTCTTTGCCATTCAATTTTGACAGACGAACCTTCGGCAATAAATACGGCTTCCGGTTTGGTATCATTTAAAACTGAAAACGTTTCGCCATACATTGCTATAAAATCACAATCAATTTTAGTATCTAAAACTGTATTAATTTTCCAACTCGGATGTTGCAATCGGTATTCCTCGGTATTATTTTCGTCAATTTTCGTATAACCAAAATAGTGTTCGTAAATGAATTTTTCTAAGGTATCAATTTTCATACTTTGAGACTCGTTCGACGCTTCAACATAAATACTATTCCACTTTTTATTCAATAACCAGTCAAATTTGATTTTTTTAGAATCCAAATTTTCTACAATGGAATGTCGTGTTGGAACCACGGTATAATGTTCATTATATAATTTATTAGCCATCCAAGCAACAATTCTATAAGGAATAGTTTCGTTAATAAATACAACGCCACGTTTGGTAATCCCACTTTCTTTTCGGACCACATAAAAGCGCAGATTTATTTCTTCGAAAGTTCCCAAAAAAAGAATTGGGACATTAAAAAGTTTCGTTTTTTTGAACATAAAACCAACCAAACTAACATACGCTTTTCCATTGTATAAATCTAAACTGACTCCTTTTGGTAAATACGGCATTAAAATTTCTGGGTCAATAGCATAATTGGCCATTATAATGTTTTCCCAATTTGCTTTTAAAAATGTTCCCATAAAATTGTATTATTAATTTTGAATGTCGATTTTTTTGAATGTGTTTTGATTTGAAATTTCTCAAAACACATTTCTTAACGGTAGAATTCAATCTGAAGTTTTTTTCGAAGACTTTTGTAAAAATTTAGCTTTAAAATTGGAGATTGTATAACATTTGAAGAATAAAAATATTACGAAAACAGGGCATCTTTATGATTCAATAACAACCATTTTTTATCGCTATTTAATTTGAAAGTAGCAATGTGTTCTCGATTCCATTCTTGTGGAGAAATTAAGGACAAGAAATTGGTTCCGTCAGTGCCATTATACAAATGATAAATTTCGCCAATAACGGGTTCAAATGAAAATTTAGCATTGTAAACTAAATCATTCCATTCGTATTCTTCCATTAATTTTTGGTATTGTAGTTTCAGTTCGTTGAACTTGTTTTCAAACTCTTTATTCACATTATGAATGCCTCTGCTTTTCCAAGCCACAACATCATCAATTTTAATTACTGGCGCACCAACGCTTGTAGAATAAGGCAACAGGCTTGCATTATATCCTTTTTCTTCTGAAAACACTACGTTATCTGGCTTTTCTTTTTCCATTTTTTAATTCAATTTATCACTAATTATTTTTGGTGATTTTTACTATTTATTAATTTTAAATAAATATTCAATTTTTGTTTAATCTTAATATATAATTATTAAACAAAAGTAGAAAAGATAAATCAGAAATAAGATGTTAATGAAAAGAAATTGTCATTTAAAATTTAATATAATTTCGCAATTTCTTGATTAACAAATTCTAAAAATCGTTCGTCTGCTTCCGTAAATGGATCTAAAACATGACTGTCTATATCAATTTGTCCAATATTTTCGCCATTTACAAACAAAGGCACCACGATTTCAGATTTCACCGTGAAGCTGCAAGATATATAATTGTCTTGCGCAGCAACATCTGGAACTACGAAATTTTGATTTGAAACTGCCACTTGTCCGCAAATTCCTTTCCCGAAAGGAATAACTGTATGATCCGTCGCTGCACCTACATAAGGCCCAAGAATTAATTCTTCTTTATTGCCATTTCGAAAATAAAAACCAACCCAATTATAATAAGATATGGAATCTTTTAGCAATTCGCATATTTTTAACAATTTTTCGTCTCTTAAAATGGTTAAATTTGAAATAATGTCAATCACTTTAGGTTTTAATTTTTCGAAAGTCATAGGTGTATTTTTTTGTAAAAGTATTTAAATGAAGTTGCTTATTTTTATATAAATTTGTTAAAAATTCAATTTGAAAAAATATTTAATTATATACAAGCCGTTTCTGCTGTTTTTAGGGAAGTTTTTATTGACTTATTTGCTTTTAACTTTTGTATATGAATGTTACTTGAGTCAGTTTAATGTTGATAAATTTGAAGTGGATGGTTTTACGCAATTAGTTGCAAAACAATCCAAGGATGTGCTTTTGGTATTTAATCAAAATGCTTTTATAGTTCCAAACATAAATGAATCGTCAGTGAATTTCTTCTTTAACCAAAAACACATGGTTAGAATTGTTGAAGGTTGCAATGCTTTAAGTGTCATTATTTTATTTATGTCTTTTATAATAGCATTTTCAGGAAAAGCAAGAACAACTATTTTATTTATTATAGGAGGGAGTTTACTAATTCATATTTTAAATGTCTTACGAATTTCAGCTCTATGTGTTTTAATCTATTATTTTCCAAAACAGCAACACTTTTTGCACGGAGTTGTTTTTCCGTTGTTTATTTATGGAGTAGTATTTCTTTTGTGGATTATTTGGGTCAATAAATTTTCTTTATATGCTAAGAAAACTGTTAAATAATAAAGGTAGAATTTTAATATTGATGATACTTTTGCTTCTTTTGGTTCTAATAAGAGCTTATGAAGATGTGTTGTTTTATGACCCTTTTTTAAATTACTTTAAATCCAGTTATCTTAATATCTCAATTCCAAAAATCGAAACTTTTCCCTTGTTTTTCGGATTGTTATTTCGATATGTGCTGAATACAATACTATCACTAGCTATTATTTATGTTTTATTTAAAGATTACGAAGCGATTCGGTTTGCATCAGTAGTGTATTTGATACTTTTTATAATCTTAATTTTGTTATTCTTTGTGGTATTTTCCTTTGGTGGAGACGCTAGTAAAATGGCTTTGTTTTACATTCGTAGATTTCTAATTCAGCCTATTTTTTTATTATTATTTCTTCCCGCTTTTTATATTCAAAACCAAAAAAACTAATCTTTTTTCGTATCTTTAGTAGAGCAATTGATTTGATAACCATTAAATCACCTACTAATGAAAATAGTAAAACATTCTGGAAATATTGTAGAATATAATCCTTCCAAACTAAAACAATCCCTGTTGAAATCTGGTGCAAGCCAAATGTTAGTCGCTTCTATTTTGAAAGCAATTGAAAAAGAAATCTATGAGGGTATTTCTACCAAGAAAATATACAAAATGGCTTTTAGCTTATTAAAAAAAGCATCCAATTCTCATGCAGCTCGTTATAATTTAAAAGAAGCTATTCGATTATTAGGCCCTGCTGGTTTTTTCTTCGAAAAATATATTGCCCGAATTTTTGCAGCGGAAGACTATGAAACCAAAACTAATTTCTTCATACAAGGAAAATGTGTTTCGCATGAAATAGATATACTCGTAAAAAAAAATGATGTCTTAGCCATGGTCGAATGTAAATTCCACATGGGAAAAGATGCGAATTCAGATGTTAAAGTTCCCATGTATATTTTGTCTCGGTTTAATGATGTAAAAGAAAAAAAGGTTACTGTTTTTGATAAAAATGATCAAATTTCAAAATGTTGGATTGTTACCAATAATCGTTTCACAACAGATGCTATTGATTTTGCAAAATGTTCAAAACTGAATTTATTAAGTTGGAATTATCCTGAAAACAATAGTTTAAAAACTAAAAACGACCTTAATTTTCTTTATCCAATAACTTGTTTAACCACTTTGGCCTTAGCCGAAAAAGATAAACTATTAGTTATGGAAGTGATTTTAGTTAAGGAAATAATTAATAATTCGGAATGTTTAGAAAAAATTGGTTTAAGCTCAAATCGAATAATAAACGTTTTGAAAGAAGCTTCGGAATTATGTGAATATATTTAGAATTAAATAACTTTTACTTAAAAAAAGCGCCATGAAAATTAAATTTATTGGAGGAGTAGGAACGGTAACGGGTTCAAAAACAGTAATAGAAAGCAATGGGCTTAGAATTTTGATTGATTGTGGTCAGTTTCAAGGGTTGGAATCCTTGCGAGAACTCAACTGGGAATCTTTACCGATTTTGCCTTCCACGATTGATTTTGTATTGCTAACTCATGGACATTTAGATCATTGCGGTTGGCTTCCAAGATTAGTTAATCAGGGATTTAAAGGAAAAATTTATTGTACGAATCCAACAAAGGATGTGGCAAAACTTATTCTTTTGGATAGTGCTAAAATTCAGGAAGAGGATGCGCATAGAGCCAATAAACTGAAATATTCTAAACACGAAATGGCGCAACCACTTTATACTGTAAAACAAGCGGAGAAAGTTTTTCCTCTTTTTAGAGTTGTTCAACCCAATGTTGCCATTAATTTAGATGCTCAAATAACGGCTGTATTTACTGGTGCTGGACATATTATTGGTGCATGCAGTATTGAATTAAACCTGGAAAATAAAACTTTAGTGTTTTCGGGTGATATAGGTCGTGATAATGATGTTTTAATGTTTCCACCAGTGAAACCCAAAAAAGCGGATTATATTTTTCTGGAAAGCACTTATGGCAATCGCTTGCATCCGGATACCGACGCCAAAGCAGAACTAGAAATGTACATTAATAATACAGTGGAAAAAGGGGGTACAATTATTATTCCAAGCTTTGCTGTAGAGCGCGCTCAAACTGTAATGTATTTGCTTTGGCAACTTAAAGAGGAAGGGAAAATTCCAAATATTCCTTATATAATTGATACTCCAATGGGAATTAGAACATTGGATATTTTTGAAAATAACAGAAAATGGCATAAATTATCGATCCAACATTATAGTGCGATGTGTTCGATGTTTGCTATGATTTCTGATTATCAAGAGACTATTGAAACTATTTATGACAAACAATCAAAAGTAATTATTGCAGCAAGTGGAATGGTTTCTGGTGGAAGAGTTTTGAGTTATTTAGAACATTATATAGGTTTGCCAGAAACTTCGGTTATTATCATTGGCTATCAAGCCGAAGGAACCCGTGGCAGACAATTGTTAGAAGGAGCTAAAGAGATTAAAATTTTCGGAAAAGAATATCGGGTTGAAGCTACTATTTTAGAAATTGAGGCTTTATCGGCGCATGGAGATCAAAAAGATTTACTCAATTGGCTCTCTGAATTAGAGAATAAACCGGACAAAGTGTTTTTAGTTCACGGCGAAAGTGAACCGGCAAAGGAGCTATCTTCAAAAATCATGGAACGTTATGGATTTGACTGTGTAGTTCCTATAATGGGGCAGGAGTTCAATATCTAAAACATCTAGATGCAACAAAAATATTAAAGTTATATTAAAAAAGCATAAATCCAAGGTGCTAATAGTGCAGTTTTGCCAAATTATAATTACTTTCACGACCAATAAATTTTTTAAAATAGTTTTATGAATAATTTTGATTGGAAGCAATTAATAAATCCGGAGTTCTACATTTTATTAGAATTAGGAGGGGTTAAAATAGGGTTGTTGGTTTTGCTTTTTATAATTTTTGCTGAAACTGGTTTGTTTGCAGGTTTTTTTCTTCCTGGGGATAGTTTGTTGTTTTTAGCGGGTATTTATAGCCAATTATTAATGCAACAAATTTCTTTGGGTAATGATTTTATAAATATAGTTATTTTGTCATCGCTAGTTTCATTAGCTGGCATTTTTGGAAATATGGTCGGATATTGGTTTGGCGTTAAAGGAGGTGCCTATCTTTATAATAAAGAAGATACATTTTGGTTTAAAGAAAAGTATCTTTTGCAATCAAAAGATTTTTTTGAAAAATACGGCGGTAAAGCCATTGTTTTTGCTCGTTTTTTACCAATATTTAGAACTTTTGCTCCTATAGTTGCAGGAATTGCAGGAATGGATAAAAAGAGGTTTATGTTTTTTAATGTTATTAGTTCTATACTTTGGTCCTTTAGTTTGATTTTTGCAGGACATTATTTATCTGCTTTATTTTTAGACAAATTCAATATTGATTTAAAAAGTCACATCGAATATATAGTAATTGGAATAGTACTTATTACAACAGTTCCTGTTTTATTCAAACTTTTAAAAAAAAGAGTTCATTTGTAAATTTTTTTATATTTGGATTACAATCTAAAAAAAGGGGATTCGATTGAATCCTCCTTTTTTTATTTTATTTTTAAATGGTTTTAAGTACGGGTATTTTTTTAATTTCAGAAATGAGTTGCCCGTCGTTCGTGAATCCTTCAATAAGTACTTGAATTTCTGTTTGATTTCCTTTTTGAAATTTAATTTCAAAATTTGGGGTGTCTTTAATTATTATTTTTGAAGACCAATTTAAAGTCCCAAAGTAATAAAACTCTTTTTGAGTGTCAAATTGTGAATTTTTGTATTCAATGTTTTTAGCAAATCCTTTTGTTACAATAAGAGAGGTTAATTTTGTCCTGTAAAAATCATTGTTCACTCCTTTTTTAAGATAAATTTTTATAGTACCCGTTCCTCCACCTCCTGTATTTGAAAATCCTGTTTTGTCAATGTAGATTTCATCCACTTCATTCAGGTTAAGATTAAAGAGAAGATTTAAATCAGGATCTTCAACATTGTCTATATATACAGTTGGAGGAGATTCAAAGTCTGAAAAGGCACTTCGAGAGCTTTTTATATATACTGTTTGATCTTCTTCGTTTATACCGGTTCTGTATCCATGTTCGCTTATAAAATTAAGTACCGTTCCAAATTCGTTATCTTCTATTTTATAAGCACTTGCCATACTATTATTTCCCTCCTCATTATAAAGGAATTTTTTATAGTTGTTTTTTATAGTCACTTCTTTTAGAGTGGTTATGTTTTTAGTAGAATTCGAATCACTAAATATAAACTTGACAATATTGTTTTTTAAAGACGGACAATTGTTGTTTTCGATATTCAAGTCTAAAATAAAAGGAGTTTCAGTTGTTGTTACTTTGGGTTCTATTTTAGTGAAAATCGTCGTGTTTTTTTCATTCATCATCTGTATAAGAAATACGGTAGAATCTTGGGCGAAAAAATTTTTGAATTCAAAATTATTATTTTTGTCAATTACTGTTTCTTCAAATACAGAATTTTTAGATGAAATAAGTAAAATTTTATTTTTCGAATTTGGATTTATTTTTTTTTCTACTTTCCCACTAATGGTTACTCCTTTGGCGAACGGAAAAGTTATTTTTGGAGGATTTGACATAATATCGCTCCAATTGTATTTACTGCGATTTTGATTTAGCATCAAAAGTTCCATGTCTTGTTTTCTGGTTTTGTTTTCTAAATCGAAGTAGGAGTAGGTGTCTGTTTCAGGTTGTTCGAGGTAAGCATTTAAATAAAATGTGCCTAAAATAGATTTTGTATGTTTTACACAAGCATTGTTTTCAGGAAGTACACTAATGCTTAAATTTGCTTGATCAACCTGTGTTTTACCTGATAAAATGATGCTGTCATTTGCTGTTGTTTTAGCTTCCAATGTTGTGACGGCCTTCGGAGTGCCATAAATATAAACCAATCGTTCTGTTACTTCATTTAGGTTTTCATCGATTATCCGAATACTGTTAACGCCATTTGATAAATATTTTTTATCAAAACCTAGAATTTGTTCTCGCTCTTTATTTTTAAAAGTAAATTCTTTTTGGATTGAATTTCCATCTTGATGAATCAAAAGAATGAATTTTTTATTTTGATATAAATCAACTCCTAAATCATTTGTTTTTATTGCTACTGCCAATATGTTGTTTGACAAATTATTGTTATAACTTATAGCTACACCCGTAATTTTCGCTTTAGGCAATTGCTCTAAAATAGTCACTTTATCCGAATTGATTTTTAGGGAGTAGCTTTCGCTTGCAATTGGAATGAAATAAAAATCCCCATATCCCATTTTATTAGTTGCAAATTTAGTAACCTCATTTGATTTTGAATCAATTATAGTTCCTTCAGTTGCGATACCTTTGTGGTTACAATCGGTTATTTTTATTCCTACTTGATTGCTAATTTCATTAATAATTATACCGCTTTCTGGAAAAAAAGTTACTTTAGCTGTTTCCCAATTCGGCTCATTTGATTCTACATTATACGTTTCGGTTTTATTAATTACCTCAATTATTTGAATAAAAGAATCGTCTTCTTTAAAATTATTCATCCAATTGGTGTAAAACTGAAAATAATATTTGCCAGTTGTAAATTTCTCGTTCAAATGTAATCCTCCTTCAAAAGTGCCTAGATTAGCATAAAGTAATTGTTTTTGAACTACTTCATGTTTGTCATTATAGATTACTAGTTGTACGTTGGAGGTGTTTAAATGAGGGGAACTATTATTTTTGCTAAATACATATCCTTTAAAAGCGATGTCTTCATTATTTACATATATAGTTTTATTGAACTGAACATGAATATTTTCTCGGTCGTAATAAAAATATTTTTGGATACTATTTTTTATTTTCTGTTGATTTTCAGAGTTCTGAGAAAAGGAATGTGTAAATACAATTAAACTGCAAATGATATAGCTAAATCTCATTAGAGAAAGTGGTTTAGTGTAAGTTAGAATAAGTTGTTTCTTTTGGGGTAAATTTAAATAAAATGAGTATTGATTTTGTTAATTTAGTCATAATATTAGTTTCTTTGTTTTGTAAAGTACTAATGAAATAATCAAAAAAAAAAATCCGTTCACTTTCATGAACGGATTTTATATTAAATTAGGAACTTTTTACATCATCCCTGGCATACCTCCACCCATTGGGTTTCCGCCACCATTTTCTTCTTTGATTTCTACCAAAGCACATTCTGTAGTTAATATCATTCCTGCAACAGAAGCCGCATTTTCTAATGCCACACGAGTTACTTTTTTAGGATCTATAATACCTGCTTTTAGCATATCAACATATTCGTCAGTTTTGGCATTATAACCAAAATCTCCTTTTCCTTCTGCTACTTTTGCAACAACAACAGATCCTTCAAGACCAGCATTTTCAACAATAGTTCTTAATGGAGATTCCACTGCACGAGAAATAATTTGAATTCCTGTTGCTTCGTCAGCATTGTCCGCTTTTAATTCTTTTAAAGAATTTTTTGCTCTCAAAAGCGCCACACCACCACCAGCAACAATTCCTTCTTCAACAGCTGCACGAGTTGCGTGTAAAGCATCATCCACTCTGTCTTTTTTCTCTTTCATTTCCACTTCAGAAGCAGCACCAACATAAAGTACTGCAACACCACCAGCTAATTTAGCCAAACGTTCTTGCAATTTTTCTTTGTCATAATCAGAAGTTGTTGCTTCCATTTGACCTTTAATTTGGTTTACGCGATTTTTAATAGTATCAGCATCTCCAGCACCACTTACAATGGTAGTGTTGTCTTTGTCGATAGTAATTCTTTTTGCAGTTCCCAACATTTCAATCGTTGTGTTTTCTAAAGTGTAACCTCTTTCTTCAGAAATTACGGTTCCACCTGTTAAGATGGCAATATCTTCTAACATTGCTTTTCTTCTGTCTCCAAAACCAGGTGCTTTTACTGCTGCGATTTTCAAGGCACCACGTAATTTATTTACAACCAATGTTGATAATGCTTCTCCATCTACATCTTCTGCAATAATCAATAATGGTTTTCCTGATTGCGCTACGGGCTCTAAAACAGGTAATAATTCTTTTAAAGAAGAAACTTTTTTGTCATATAAAAGGATATAAGGGCTTTCAAGTTCAACTTCCATTTTCTCTGGATTAGTAACAAAATAAGGAGATAAATAGCCTCTGTCAAATTGCATACCTTCTACAACATCTACATAAGTATCTGTTCCTTTAGCTTCTTCAACCGTTATTACACCTTCTTTTCCCACTTTTGCAAAAGCATTTGCGATTAATTCGCCAATAACTTCGTCATTATTTGCAGAAATAGAAGCAATTTGTTTTATTTTTTCAGAATCACTTCCTACTACTTTAGCTTGTTTAGCCAAGTCAGCGACGATACATTCCACTGCTTTGTCAATTCCTCTTTTTAAATCCATTGGATTTGCACCTGCAGCAACGTTTTTCAATCCTTCTTTTACAATGGCTTGCGCCAATACTGTAGCAGTTGTAGTTCCATCACCAGCTAAATCGTTGGTTTTAGACGCAACTTCTTTTACCATTTGAGCACCCATATTTTCTAATGGGTCTTTCAATTCTATTTCTTTTGCAACAGTAACTCCATCTTTTGTAACGGTTGGTCCTCCGAAAGATTTTCCAATAATTACATTACGACCTTTTGGTCCTAAAGTTACTTTTACCGCATTTGCTAATGCATCAACACCACGTTTTAATCCGTCACGTGCTTCAATATCAAATTTTATATCTTTTGCCATTTTTGTCATTGCGAGGAACGAAGCAATCTCATCCTCTTATTAAGTTAATGTTTTTCTTTTATTATGAATGGACAAGTCGCGACTTGTCCGTGCTTTATAGTTTAGATGATAGCCAATATATCATCTTCCCGCATAATCAAATAATCTTTTCCTTCTAATTTTAATTCGGTCCCTGCATATTTTCCGTAAAGTACAGAATCTCCAATTTTCACTGTCATTTCGTGTTCTTTAGTTCCTTTTCCAACAGCAACTACAGTCCCTTTTTGTGGTTTTTCTTTAGCGGTATCTGGAATAAAAATTCCTGAAGCAGTTTGAGTTTCAGCAGCAACTGGTTCAATTAGAACTCGGTCTGAAAGGGGTTTAATATTTAAAGCCATAATGATATTTTTTTTGTTATTTATTTGATAAGAATTAGATTTCAGAAATTGTGCCAACTACTATCAACTGACATTTTTTCTTAAAAAAAATGCCAGCATTGACAGGCTGGCATTTAGTGTATTTTATAGAATAAAATTATTTTTTTACTGGTTCAGCAGCAGCTGGTGTGCTTTGAACAGGTGCGTTTGTAGTGGCAGCCTTTTCAGTATTGTCAATGATTTTTGAATTAGTATCGCTTCCGCCAAAACTTAATGTTGAAAGCAAGATTAAGGCAATTAAAATTGCAGCTAATGTCCAAGTGCTTTTGTCTAAAAAGTCAGTTGTTTTTTGAACTCCACCCATCATTTGAGATCCGCTAACAGAAGATGATAATCCACCACCTTTAGGATTTTGGACCATTATTACTACTATTAATAGGAAACAAACTATTGTTATTAATACTAAAAAAATTGAAAATGTACTCATTGTTTAATTATTATTTTGTTGTAAAATCTTAATATCCGATATACGGTCTGCAAAGAAACTACTTTTTTCTGGATATTTCAAAATTAATATTTCATAAGCTTGTATCGCTCTTTGATATTTTTTTTGTTCTAAATATACTCGGGCCAAAGTTTCTGTCATTAAATAGGAATTATCGTCTTTATTTGTCTCGATATTTGCCGTAGTTACCGTTCCTTGTTTTATGGGTGAGATTTTTGGACTAGTTTCTATAAATTTATCGATTAACTCATTTTTTTTCCTTTTTAAATCATCTAATTCTACCGTTTTAGAATGATCTACAACCTCTTTTTCTCTATTTATTGGTTGTATTCTGGATATTTGAAGCCATTCTTGGAACGAATGCTTTTCGTTTATAGAAAAATCTAAAGGTTTACCAATTTCTAAATTTTCGACAATAGCTTCCAAATTAGTTTCTGGATCTATTTGGGATACTTCAATAGAATTTATAATCGATTGCTCTAAAGTATTCGATTTTTGTTCAAGCTTAATTTCCGGCTTGATAATTTCGATATCAACTACATTAATTTCATGAAGTTCTTGAATTTTCTTATCATAGAGCCCTTTTTGAATGGCAACAAAAGTATCCGATGTTATAAATTCAAATAAAACGGTTCGGTCGGTTGTGTGCGCTGCAGTAACTTTTAAAGCAAAATTATATTTAAAACTATTTTGATTATAAAGTCCTTTTAATCGCAAGGCTCTGGCGCTTTGAAAATAAGGAAAATCATCAAGAACATTTTCCAATGCTTCCGTTTGCTTTTCATTGATAGCATCAGGTTTGTTAATCAAATAAGTATAATCTGTTACATTCATTATAGTTTAATCGTTTATTGGTTTAGTCGTTTATTTGTTATTCGATTAACCGAATTAACAAATAACCGAATCAACATTTTATTACCATTTTGCTAATGAAGCATTAAATACATCTTGTGTAATTCTCTCGTAAATCACTTTTATGGCGCTGTTTAACGTAGACCCATTTAGTTGTTGTGCAGCTGGATAATCATAGTAAAAATCGAATGTTTTTTCGAAATTATCGGATTCTTTATTTTTGTTTGTAAATCGAACATTCACTCTAATGGTCAACCTGTTTTGAGACGCTTGTTGATCTGCAGTAGCAGTCATCGGGCTTACTCTATAATCTACAATTTCACCTTCATAAGTTAAATCAGCCCCGCTTTTAGCTAAATTTAGATTGGTTTGGTTTTGAATTAATTCTTGCAATGTTAATGTAAAAGTTCGATCTATTCCAGGCTCAATTAGTTGTGCATTGTTTTGAAAAAAATTAACCTGAAACGTTTTGGCGTCAATTTTTCCTGTTCCTGTAAAGTTGTAAATATTGCAACTGTTTATGCTTAATAGGAGTGTTGCAAGAAAGATAAGTTTTATGTGTTTCATTTGCTTTTTTAAAATTGCTTTGCCAATGCTTTGGCCAAAGATATTCATTTTCAATTAAAATAGTTGCGTCTTAAAGCCTTTGTGGCAAAAAACTACAAATCGAATTGTTTAATTTTTCGATATAAAGTTCTTTCGGAAATCCCCAATTCATCTGCTGCAATTTTTCTTTTTCCTTTGTTTTTCTCTAATGATTTTTTTATCATTTCTACTTCTTTTTGCTCTAATCTCAGAATCTCTTCTTCTTCGATATTTTCCGTAAATTGATAATTGTCCTCTTGATCTTCGTATGATTCAAGACCGCTTTGAGCAGTAATTACAGCTGTTCTTGGTTCTTCTTCATAGTCAATTTCGCTATCACTTTCTTTAGAACCATAGATTTTTTTAATTAAATTCGAATTCGTCTCTTGAACTTTCGAACTTCCATTTTCCATTAATTCTAAAGTCAATTTTTTTAAATCATGTAAGTCGCTTTTCATGTCAAAAAGCACTTTGTATAATATTTCTCTTTCCGTATTAAAATCGCTATCTCGCTTCTTATTTTTTATAACCGAAGGCAAATTACTTCCTTCTACAGGCAAATAAGATTGCAATATAGTGGCTGTAATATCTCGATTCGTTTCCAATACCGAAATTTGTTCTGCTACATTTCGAAGTTGGCGAATATTTCCGCTCCAACGAAATTTTTGTAATAACTGCACCGAATTTTCGTCTAATTTAATTGGAGGCATTTTATATTTATGAGCAAAATCAGCCGCAAATTTTCGGAATAATAAATGAATATCCTCTTTTCTGTCGCGTAATGGGGGTAAAGCAATATCGACCGTGCTCAATCGATAATATAAATCCTCTCTGAATTTACCTTTTTCGATGGCATCAAATAAATTAACATTGGTTGCCGCTACAATTCGCACATCTGTTTTTTGCACTTGAGAAGAACCTACTTTTATAAATTCTCCATTTTCCAAAACCCGAAGCAATCGAACTTGAGTGGTTAAAGGCAATTCTCCCACTTCATCCAGAAAAATAGTTCCTCCATTTGCTACTTCAAAATAACCTTCACGCGTTCCGGTTGCACCCGTAAAAGATCCTTTTTCGTGTCCAAAAAGTTCACTGTCAATGGTTCCTTCCGGAATTGCACCGCAGTTCACGGCAATATATTTTCCGTGTTTTCGATGAGAAAGCGTATGAATAATTTTTGGAATACTTTCTTTTCCAACACCACTTTCACCCACTACCAGCACTGAAATATCAGTTGGAGCAACCTGAATGGCTTTTTCTATGGCACGATTTAATTTCGGATCATTTCCGATAATTTCGAATCGTTGTTTTATTGATTGAACTGTTTCCATATTTTTTTGTTTAAACTTTGAACCTTTTTACTTTTCGGTTTTTGTAAACGTGTTTTTTACTAGAGCTGTTTTTTCTACTTTATGCTTTGGAAAATAAGTTCTAATAATATAAAATGTAGAACCAAATCCAACGATGAAAGTTAGTATTGTAATGATTATATTTTTTCTTGTCATTTGTTTTTTTTTTTTGCCACAGATTAAAATTTGCGAATTTGCGGTAAAATTACCTTAATTCATTTGGCTAAGTCCAACCGCTTCACCTTTCAAAGTTCCACTAGTGCAACTCAAAATTTTCACATTAACAAAATCTCCAATTTTATAATTCTCTTTTGGGAAAACCACCGTAATACTTTGTGAATTTCTACCTGAAAATTCTTCAGCTGATTTTTTTGAAACTTTTTCAACCAAAACTTCTACGGTTTTTCCAATGAATTCTTCAGAGCGAAACCAAGCGTGTTTTTGTTGTAAATCAACAATTTCTTGTAATCTCCTTGCCTTTATTTCTTCCGTAACATCATCTTCCATTTTTCGTCCAGCCAATGTTCCAGGGCGTTCCGAATACGAATACATATATCCAAAATTATATTTCACATAGTCCATTAAACTCAAAGTGTCTTGATGATCTTGCTCTGTTTCCGTTGGAAAACCCGAAATCATATCTTGCGAAATCGAGCCATTTGGTATAATAGTTCTGATTTTATCAATCAAAGTCATATATTCTTCCCGAGTGTGCAAACGATTCATTTCCTTTAAAATTCGATTGCTTCCAGACTGAACGGGAAGATGAATGTGCTTGCAAATATTATCGTATTTCGCAATAATATGCAAAATACTTTCGTGCATATCTTGCGGATTGGATGTCGAAAACCGAATACGCATTTTTGGAAAACCAACGGCTACCATTTCTAATAATTGGTCAAAATCTACTGAGGTTGCTTTTTGCATTTCACTTGCATTCACAAAATCCTTTTTTAATCCGCCACCATACCACAAATAACTATCTACATTTTGTCCCAAAAGCGTAATTTCTTTGAAGCCTTTGTCCCATAAATCTTGAATTTCTGATAGAATACTTTGCGGTTCGCGACTTCGTTCGCGACCTCTCGTAAAAGGGACTACGCAAAAAGTACACATATTATCGCAACCTCTCGTAATCGAAACCAAAGCCGTAATTCCGTTGCTCATTAATCGAACGGGTGAAATATCACCATAGGTTTCGTCCTTCGACAAAATCACGTTAATTGCATCACGACCTTCTTCGACTTCGTTCAATAAATTCGGCAAATCCTTATACGCATCAGGACCTACAACTAGATCCACGATTTTTTCTTCTTCCAAAAATTTGTCTTTCAACCGCTCCGCCATACAGCCCAAAACGCCCACTTTCATCTTTGGATTGATGCGTTTCACCGCATTGTATTTTTCCAACCGTTTTCGGATTGTTTGCTCTGCTTTATCGCGAATCGAACAGGTATTTACCAAAACCAAGTCGGCTTCTTCTAATATTTGAGTCGTATTATAACCGTCATTCGACAATATCGAAGCCACAATTTCGCTATCTGAAAAATTCATCGCGCAACCGTAACTTTCAATAAAAAGTTTCTTCGTATTCTGAGGTTTATGTTCTAAAACAAGACTTTCGCCCTGCTTGCTTTCTTCAATAATCTTTTCCATAGTCACTTTCAAAAGTGTGTTTAATAAGAATGCAAAGTTACAATTATTTGAATCAATATGACAAGATGTCAGATTAAGATTTAACAGTATTTTATAAAAAAAAACCTTTCAGAATTTTATTTCCAAAAGGGTTTCATAGATTTTTTTAATTTATCAGGTTATTGCAAAACCAAATACAAACCAGCTGCCAATGTTGCTCCAATAATGGGTCCAACAATTGGAATCCAAGCATAACTCCAATCGCTACTTCCTTTTATAGGCAAAATGGCGTGCATAATTCTAGGACCTAAATCTCTGGCGGGATTAATGGCGTAACCCGTTGTTCCGCCCAAAGACAATCCAAGAGCCCAAACCAAAATAGCTACTGGCAATGCTCCAATGGTGCCAAGACCAATTTTCGCCGTTGCATCTGCGCTTAAAGTAAGTTCAGGACCGGCAATATAAAATATTACAAAAATCAAGACAAATGTCCCGATAATTTCGCTGGTTAAATTGGAGAAAGTGTTTCTAATAGCTGGCCCAGTACAAAAACAAGCGAGTTTTCCACCTTCATTGTCGGTAATAGCAAAATGGTCTTTGTGAAATAACCAAACCAAAAATGAACCGATCATTGCGCCAATTAATTGGGCAAGAATGTAAACTCCAACTTGGTTCCAAGCAAATTTTCCAACAATCGCCAAAGCAAGTGTTACTGTGGGATTCAAATGTGCGCCGCTTATAGGTCCAGCAACGGTGACGCCAACAAATACTCCAAATGCCCATCCGGCTGTTATTACAATCCAACCCGAATTATTCCCTTTTGTTCCTGATAAAACAACATTGGCAACAACACCGTTACCTAATAATATCATCAGCATTGTGCCTATTATTTCTGCTATAAATGGAGTCATATTTTTTAAATTATGAATTATGAATTATGAATTATGAATTATGAATTATGAATTATTTTTTGGTTTATTCAATCCAATTTTTAGTTCTTCCTATTGCTTTTTCCCAGTTTTGAATTAATTCATGTACGGTTTCCATTGGCATTTCTGGAGAGAAAACCCTGTCGATCGACCATTGTTCTTGTAAATCATCCATGTTTTTCCAATAACCAACGGCCAATCCTGCTAAATAGGCTGCGCCCAAGGCGGTTGTTTCGAGAGTTTTTGGTCGGATTACTTTAAACCCAAAAATATCCGATTGAAATTGCATCAATAAATTATTAGCAACAGCACCACCATCAACGCGAAGTTCCTTTCCTTTTGTACCAGAATCGGCTTCCATCGCTTTAACCAAATCGTAAACTTGGTAGGCAATTCCTTCTAAAGTTGCTCTTGCAATATGGGCGTTTGTTGTTCCTCTTGTAATTCCAAAAATCGCTCCTCGGGCATATTGATCCCAATACGGGGCACCCATACCAGTTAAAGCAGGAACAAAATAAACGCCTCCATTGTCGGGAACGCTTGCTGCTAATTCTTCTATTTCATCAGCAGAATTAATCATTTTTGCTCCGTCACGCAACCATTGTACTGCTGCTCCACCAACAAAAACGCTTCCTTCTAGGGCATAAGTTGTTACGCCATTAATTTTCCATGCAATTGTGGTGAGCAAATTATTTTTGGAATAAACGGGTTTTTCTCCAGTGTTCATCAGCATAAAACAACCTGTTCCGTAGGTGTTTTTTACCATTCCAGGTTCAGTGCATAATTGTCCAAAAAGTGCTGCTTGCTGGTCTCCGGCAACTCCTGCAATTGGAATTTGTGTCGTAAATAGGGTAGGAGAAGTTGCTCCATATATTTCGCTACTTTGTTTTACTTCAGGTAACATTATTTTGGGGATGGTAAATAATTCTAGTAATTCAGCGTCCCATTCTAAGTTATGAATATTAAAAAGCATGGTTCTGCTGGCGTTAGAAACGTCTGTCATGAAACTTTTGCCGTTTGTAAGTTTCCAAATTAGCCAAGTGTCCACGGTTCCAAAACAGAGTTTTCCTTGTTCTGCTTTTCCGCGAGCGCCTGGAACAGTGTCTAAAATCCATTTTAATTTTGTGGCCGAAAAATATGCGTCTAGCACTAAACCTGTTTTTTGTTTAATTAAGTCAATATGTCCTTGCGCTTTTAATTCATCGCAATATTTTGATGTTCTGCGATCTTGCCAAACTATAGCGTTGTAAACAGGTTCGCCCGTTTCTTTGTCCCAAACAATGGTGGTTTCGCGTTGGTTTGTAATGCCAATTGCTGCAATTTCTTTAACGGTAATTCCTGTTTTTGCAATTACTTCTGCAACAACACTAATTTGCGAAGACCATATTTCGTTCGGATTATGTTCGACCCAACCGGGTTTTGGAAAAATTTGTTCGAAATCTTTTTGGGATAAATTTACAATTTCTCCTTTGTGGTTAAACAGAATTGCTCTGGAAGAAGTGGTGCCTTGGTCAAGGGCTAAGATTAATTTGTTTTGCATAGGTTGGTTAGTTTTAAACTTTATTATAATCTAAATCCCTTTAAAAGAAATCCATTAGCAAGTGTTTTAAATTGAGCAATTTGATTTTGTTTCCAAGTTTCATCATGTCCTAATTCTTTAGACAATAATACACCCACTTTTTCACAAGAATCTATTGCTGCTCGGGCATCCAGAAATAATAGTCGCACGCGTCTTGCCAAAACATCTTCAATCGTTCTTGCCATTTCAAAACGGATTGCCCATGCTACTTCGGCCATAGTATAGTCGTAATTTGGATGTAATTTTTCTTTTAACTCCGGTTCGGTTTCTTGTAATTGCAAAATTTCATCAATATCAGTTCCATAAATATAAAGGTGATTTTCTCGGTCTAAAGTAGTGGTTATTTTGTTACCATGAATAGAAATGTGTTCTGTTTTGCATTCTGCCTTTGGTAAATTATGTACTGTAATGGCTTTATCTACAATATCTTCTGCTATTTTTCGGTAGGTAGTCCATTTTCCACCAGTGATGGAAATCAAACCTGTTTCGGAGATGATTATTTTATGACTTCTAGAAACTTCTTTAGTATTTTGTCCTTTTTCTTCGGGTGCCGCTAAGGGGCGTAATCCTGCAAAAACAGACAAAACATCAGATCTTGTTGGTTTTTTGGACAGAAACCTCTGGGCGGTTTCCAGCACAAATTGGATTTCTTTTTCTAAAGCTATGGGTTCTAAACTATGGCTTTTTATCAAAGTATCGGTAGTTCCTACAACGACTTTATCATGCCATGGAACTGCAAATAGTACTCTTCCGTCACTTGTTTTTGGTATCATTAATGCGTTTTCGCTTAGTAAAAATGATTTGTTAAAAACCAAATGAATTCCTTGACTTGGCACAATGTATTTCTTATATACTTTGTCATTCATTTTCATAATAGAATTGGTAAAAACTCCGGTTGCATTAATAACCGCCGTTCCTCTTAACTCCGTTTTTTTGCCTGTTTCTTGATCTTCAACAGTAACTCCAATAACGTTGTGATTTACGTCTTTTAAAAGATGAATTACTTTGGAATAATTTAAAACGCAAGCTCCTTTTTCGATGGCTGTTTGTGCTAAATTGATAGCCATTCTTGCATCGTCAAATTGACCATCGTGATAAATAACGCCATTTCGTAATCCTTTTTGCTCTACTGTTGGAAGCAATTCGATGGTTTTTTTCTTCGAAATATATTTGGATTTACCTAGACTTAAACGTCCGGCTAATAAATCATAAATCGTAAGTCCGATGGTGTAAAAATAGCCTCCCCACCAGTTGTAATTTGGAATTACAAATGCTAGGTTTTGCACTAAATGTTTTGCGTTTTTTTTCATTAACCCTCTTTCTTTTAGGGCTTCAATTACTA
>Ga0209499_1000300_pt1 | contig 36885 bp, 30 predicted proteins | sample C_130208_EF_Meta_FD_187306 | JGI IMG/M metagenome (GOLD analysis project Ga0209499, IMG submission 187306) | Freshwater microbial communities from Lake Croche, Canada to study carbon cycling - C_130208_EF_MetaG (SPAdes) (version 2) | ecosystem: Environmental > Aquatic > Freshwater > Lake... | reverse complement strand
CAAGGATGATTTGGTTTGTCCCTTCGAAGATTTGGTCGATTTTCAAAAAAAAGCCCCAAAAAATTTAAAATTCCTGATTACCAATGGATTAGGCCATAATAAAGTATATAAAACACAAGAAATTATTGATAAAATAATGGCCTTTTTAGGTCCAATAGAATAGCTAATTTTTATTTTTTGGGCGAAAGCTCTAATATTGCATCGCGAGAAAAGAATTAATTAGTCAGAAATGGTGTTTTTTCTTTTTTCATAATTAATTGATATTCAATTTCTAAAATACCCGTAGGAGCGGTTGGCAACTATGTCAAAAAACTTATTAATTGTGGAGTCGCCTGCAAAGGCCAAGACGATCGAGAAGATTTTAGGTGATGAATTTGAAGTAAGAAGCTGCTATGGTCATATACGTGATCTAGAGAAAGCAGACATGGGTATAGACTTAAAAAACAAATTTGCACCAAGATATTCCGTCCCTAGTGAGAAAGAAAAAGTAGTAAAGGAATTAAAATCCATGTCAAAGAAGGCAAAGGAAGTTTGGCTAGCATCGGATGAAGACCGTGAAGGAGAAAGTATTAGTTGGCATTTGGCAGAAGTATTGGGATTAGATCCAAAAAAAACAAAGCGTATAGTATTTCATGAAATTACAGCGCCCGCTATTAAAAAAGCAGTTGCGAATCCTCGTTTCATTAATATGGATTTAGTAGACGCACAACAAGCAAGAAGAATATTAGATAGAATTGTGGGTTTTGAATTAAGCCCAGTGCTTTGGAGAAAAATTGGCATGCAAAGAAGTTTGAGTGCCGGTCGTGTTCAAAGTGTGGCCGTAAGATTAATTGCTGAAAGAGAAAGAGAGATAAATCAATTTTTACCAGAAAGCGTATTTAAAATTGCTGCTTTATTTACAGCGCCCGATATTAATAAAAAGAAAGTTAAGTTTAAAGCAGAAGGTCCACAAAAATTATCAACGGCAGGTGCTGCTGAAAAGTTTTTAAACGAATCAAAAGGTGCAAAATATACTGTAAAAGATATTGCTATAAAAGACGGCAAACGTATGCCCTCAGCGCCTTTCACTACTTCTACTTTACAACAAGAAGCTTCTAGAAAATTAGGATATAGCGTAAGTAAAACAATGCTACTTGCACAAAAATTATATGAAAGTGGTAAGATCACTTACATGAGAACAGATAGTATTAGTTTAAGTGAAACAGCAGTAGATGCCATTAAAGCAGAAATTAACTCAAGTTTTGGTGAAAAATATTATCAACCCCGCAAGTTTAAAAATAAAAATGAAAATGCGCAAGAGGCGCATGAGGCCATTCGCCCTTCCTACATGAATGAAAGTAAGGTAGACGATGCCGATTTAAATAGATTATACGAACTCATTTGGAAAAGAACCATTGCCTCTCAAATGAGCGATGCACAATTCGAAAAAACAACTGCTAAAATTGAAGTCTCTACGAATAAAGAAACTTTAACGGCAAGTGGAGAGGTAATGAAATTTGATGGTTTTCTAAAAGTATATTTAGAAAGTAACGACGAAGAGGAAGAAGATAACAATGAAGAAGGAGAAAGTTTATTACCTCCTTTAGCGAAAGGACAAGTTTTAGACTTTTTAGAAATGACAGGACTAGAGCGTTTTAGCAGACCTAGTTCTAGGTACACGGAAGCCTCATTAGTGAAAAAATTAGAGGAATTAGGTATTGGACGCCCTTCTACTTATGCGCCAACTATTTCTACTATTATGAAACGTAATTATGTAGAGAAAAGAGAAAAAGAAGGGGTGAAAAGAATCTACCAAATTTTAACTTTAGATAATAAGGATGTCATTAAGCAGGAAACTGCAGCTGAAATTACTGGTGCAGAAAAAAATAAGTTATCTCCTACCGATTTAGGTTTAGTGGTAACTGACTTTTTGAAATTGCATTTTGAAAAAGTTATGGACTTTAACTTTACTGCTAAAATTGAAGGCGAGTTTGATGAAATCGCAGCTGGCAAATTAAAATGGAGCGATATGTTGGCCTCTTTTTATGAGCCCTTTCATGTGACCATTGAACATACCCTTGAAACGGCTGAAAGAGCCAAAGGAGAAAGAGAATTAGGTTTTGATGCAGTGACTGGTAAAAAAGTAATTGCGCGTATGGGCAGGTATGGCCCCATGGTTCAAATTGGACATCAGGATGAAGAAGAAAAGCCAAGATTTGCAAAGCTAAAGGCCTCTCAAAGCATTGAAACAATAAGTTTTGACGAAGCGATGGAGCTTTTTAAACTACCTCGTATGTTAGGGCAGTTTGAAGAGGAAGAGGTGTCGGTGAATATTGGTCGTTTTGGCCCTTATGCAGCCCATGCTAAGAAGTTCTACTCCCTTAACAAGGAAATGGACCCATATACTGTTACCCTAGAGGAATTAACTCCTATGATTGCAGAAAAGCGAAAGGCAAAAGACGAAAGAACCATTAAGGTATTTGAAAAAGAAAAGATTCAACTTCTACGTGGTCCTTATGGCCCTTATATCAAACAAGGCTTACGCAATTTTAAATTGAGTAAGGAGCAGCAAGAAAAAGTAGAAACATTGACCATTGAAGAGATTAATGCCACCATTGCTGAATTAAAGGCCAACCCGCCACGCAAAATGGCCAGAAAGAAAAAGGCTTCTTAAAACATAAGTATATAAACATTCTATATAGCGTACAAAACTATTGCCCATAAAAAAGGTCCCCCGAAATTCGGGGGACCTTTTTTATATTACATCTTAATCTTGTAAGTTTTATTGGAAAGAAGGCTTACTCATTAATTTAAGGTATTGAACGTGCGCTTTAATGGCACTAATTACCGTGGGGTATTCAATGTATTTTAATTTAAAATCGGCACAGGTTTGTTTTACTATTTTAGAAATAGCAGGATAATGCACATGAGAAATTTTAGGGAACAAATGATGCTCTATTTGAAAATTTAACCCTCCTACTAACCAGCTTACTAATTTACTCTTAGTAGCAAAATTAGCAGTCGTTTGAATTTGATGTACTGCAAATTCTTCTTCCATTTTATTCTCCGGTTGGTTGGCCAGAGGAAAAGCAGTATCGGTAACTGTATGTGCAAGTTGGAAAACTATACTTAATACAAAACCTGCAAAACATCCCACAACTAAGAAACCCACCAACCAACTTACCCAACCTAACATATAAATAGGCAATACCACAAATATAAAAGCATGATATACTTTCACTGCCCAAAATTCAAAATGTTCAGCAAAGCTCATTTTACTAATTTCTACAGTGCCAATTTTTTTAGTGAAGTACTTTTTATAATCTGCAAAAAATATCCAAAATATATACAATAACATATATAATCCCCAAAAATAAACATGTTGAAAACGGTGTAATACATAATGCTTTTGTGTTGGCGCCATTCTCATTAAAACGCCTACTTCAATATCATCGTCCACGCCATCAATATTGGTATAAGTATGGTGTAATGTCACATGCTTCATGGCCCACATAAATCGGCTAGCGCCCAAAACACTAATAGAAGAAGAGGCTAACTTATTTAACCAAGCGTATTTACTAAAACTACCATGACTGCCATCGTGCATTACATTAAATCCAATAGCAGCAATAAGGCCTCCAAATAAAACACATTCAACGATTGCATAAAATACAGGAGGTGTAAAAAATATTAAATGAATATAAGTAACCACAAATAAGCTCATTAAAATAATAGCTTTAGAGAACAATTTAAAATTACCAGTTGCTTTAATGGAATGGTCTTCTAAATATAGATTCACTCTTCTCTTTAATTCTGCATGTAATGAATTAGCCATTACAGGGAACTTAGGGGTAATCAGGTGCATGTTTGACATAGTCGATCGTTATAATATACAAAGAAAAGGCAATTAGCAATAAGTATAGGTTTTATTGACTATTATTTACCCGAACGTTTAATAATTCTATTTATTATGCAAACAATTGTTAAATATATCCACATAGATGGGATAAGTTAAAACCATTTTTGACGATATATTTCGTTGATTTGAATAATAATTGAAATTAAATATTAGTTCTCCTATGCAAAAAGAAGCCGAAATTAATGCCCTATTTAAGCTAATAGACGACCCAGATGAAGAAGTATTTAATACCATTGCAGATAGGCTACTTAACTATGGCACTCCAATTATTGCTGACCTAGAACATCTATGGGAAAATACACTAGATGAAGCTACTTTGGAACGCATTGAAATGATGATTTACAGACTGCGTTTGCAGGATTTAAAAGAAGCCTTCGTTGAATGGAAATCTAAACCGGACCCCTCTTTATTTGAAGGCGCTTTACTCGTTACTAAATTTCAATTTCCTGAATTAGCCATTGACAGCCTACGTCATCAAATGGAAAAAATTAGACGTAATATATGGCTAGAACTCAATAACTATTTAACACCGTTGGAACAAGCCAATGTGATTAGAAATATATTATTTAACTATTATCAAATTAAAGGCATAGAAGTTAACTATGAAAAACCTGAAGAATTTCTAATAGCTGCCCCGCTACAATCTAAAAAAGGAAATGCCATTGCTAATACTTTATTATATGCAGAGCTTTGTCAACAACTAGAAATACAGGCTCAATTTATTAATATTCCTAAGCAATGTATTATTGCTTTTTACGCCTCCGACTGGGACCCTGAAGAAATTGTATCTAACCCACAGGAATTTATTCAATTTTATGTGGAGGGCACCACGGGTAATGCTTTTTCACAAAAAGACTTAGATCAATATATGATTCGTTCTAACATAGAACCAAAGAATAGTTATTACAAACCTTTGTCTAATGTGAAAATTATAAAAAAACATTTACTAGAATTTGCGAAATGTTTTAATAGCCCTACCCTGCAATACAAACAAAAGGACCTTAGCGATTTAGCTAATTTATTGGGTTAATGGAAACTAAATACACACAAATTTATTATAGCCCTATTGGTGTCATTAAAATAGTGGCTTCTAATTATTGTATAGAAGAGTTAGTATTCATAGATGATGCAGCTGTTTCAAAAACAGAACTGTCAGAGAATTCACCTCCAGTCATTCAACAATGCATTGATGAACTACTAGAATATTTTGCAGGCAAAAGAAGAAGTTTTACTGTAGCTATTAACCAAGAGGGAACAGAATTTCAACAAAGGGTTTGGAAAGAATTATACGAAGTGCCTTTTGGAAAGAATTTAAGTTATGGAGAACTTGCTAAAAAAATGGGCGACCCCAATGCAGTTCGAGCAGCAGCGGCTGCCAATGGTAAAAATAAAATAGCCATTATTGTGCCTTGTCATAGAATTGTAGGAGCAGATAAATCATTAGTGGGATATGCTTGGGGCAAAGCCAGAAAAAAATGGCTACTTCAGCATGAATTTAGATTAGCCCTAGGCGTACAAACCTTATTTTAAGATAGCCCCGTCGAAACCAAAGGGTAATAAATACATAGCAGAGGCAACCACCATCACTTTACCCAACTTCCCAGCCATAATAATTTTAATGGGAGATTGAAACCTGTTTTCATAGTCTAATAAAGACTGTCTACACATACCACAAGGCGATATAGGCTCATTAGATGGCTTTCCAAGAGGCTCATAACTAATGGCGATAGTATGTATTTTTTCATGTGGAAATTGGCTACCTACGCTATTTAATAAAACACGTTCTGCACAAATACCCACTGGGAAACTTGTGCTTTCTTGATTAGAGCCTATAATGATAGCATTGGAACTTAATCTTGCAGCAGCTCCTACATTAAAATTTGAATAAGGTGCATAGGCTGTTGAACTAGCTTCTTTAGCTGCTTCTAAAAGCTCTTGGTCTGCTTGGGATAATTGATTTGAATCGTCTAACAAATCATATTCGAATTCAAATTTTTGATGCATGTAATTTTTTTAAGTGCTTTATTTAATCAAATTAAATAGTCGATTCCATCTTATAGACTTATTATAGCTAAACCAAATTAATGCAGCTCTACCCACAATATGTGTTTCTGGAACAAAGCCCCAGTATCTGCTGTCTTGGCTGCGATGACGATTGTCTCCCATCATCCAATAATAATCAAGCTTCACAGTATAGGTAGTAGCTGATTTACCATTCAATATAAATTGCCCGTTTTGTTTTTCTAAGCTATTGTGTTCATAATTCGTAATAAGCCTGCGATAAATTTCAATAGTAGTGTCGTTTAATTCAATGACGTCTCCTTTTTTAGGAATTTGCAAAGCACCAAAATTATCCACCGACCAGGGAGCATGCACTATATCGTTTGGAAAAGTATTACCAATTAAATTATCTACATAAAAACTCATTTCTTTTACTTGAGGTAATTTACGTAAGCTTGCCGCAGCAACTGATGTCATATTAATCACATAGGTATTTGGCCTGCCTTCCATTACTTTAAAATCAGCACTTGCTTCTGTTGTGTTAATGCCAATGGTATCTTCTATAAAACTTTCTGAAATAGCTGTACCATCTGTAATAACAATATATTCAGTTTGCGCAGAAGGTGCTACAAAAGCAGGTTTATTATTCACCCATAACTTACTTTCTTTTACTTGAATAATATCTCCAGGAAGACCTACGCATCTTTTAATATAATTATCGGTCTTATCTATAGGATGCACTAGTATAGGATAATCGGCTTGCAACTTTTCTCTATTGTTGTTATACTCTGGTGTTCTTAACACATCGTAGTAAGGAAACTTAGAACCAAATTCAGGTAAATTAATAATTGTGTCTCCTGCAGGAAAATTAAAAACTACTACATCGTTTCTATTAATATCTCTAAACTTAGGAAGTCTTTGATAATCGAGTTGAACCCATTTTACATAAGAAGGTGTAGTGGGTGCACCCGGCAAGGTATTATGAACAAAAGGAAAGGATATAGGTGTTTGAGGAACTCTTGCCCCATAAGTAAGCTTGTCTACAAATAAAAAATCATTCACTAACAAAGTTTTTTCCATGCTCTCTGTTGGAATTACATAAGCCTCAAAAAGAAAGGTTCTAATTAAAGTGGCAGCAACAATGGCAAATACACCCGCATCAATCCATTCTCTTGAAGCCGGTTTATGATAATGAACTAGGGCCTGCTCTCCATACCATTTTTCTTTTTCAGAAAAACCTAAATAAGGTAAATATACAAAGGGTATAAAAACTGTTAATGCGTGTTGAATGACATTTACCTTTTTAAAATGCATGGTAAAAATAATCGAAATCCAAAGGCTAATAAACTGGCCTAGAATTGGCACCAATTGTAACCAAAACCAAATTTTAGGAATACTACATAATTTTACCACCTCCCATGTATTGTAAATAGGTATCATGGCCTTGGCTTTGTCTACACCTGCTTTTACTAGCATGCTATACATACCAATATGCCAACCCAACCAGAAAATAATAAAGAATACTAGTCCCATAAATAAGAGATTATTGTTATAACAAAAATATCCCTTTGTGAGGGATATTTATAAAAAGATTTAGAATTAACTCATTTTTAATTTGAAAGGCTCAAATAAAGGATGATTGAACCATTACTTATACTGATGCATTACCTCTTTAATTAACTTAACTGTTCTGGTGATATCTGGAATAGCCAAGGCTGTTAAATTAGGTGCATAGTGCATAGGTGCATCGGCACTGGTTATTCTTCTAATAGGTGCATCTAAATAATCAAAGCCTTCTTTTTGAATGCGATAACTTAATTCAGAAGAAACAGAAGCAAACGGCCATTGTTCTTCTACAATCACTAGTCTATTTGTTTTTTTAACGCTTTCTAATACTGTCATCCAGTCTAATGGACGAATGGTTCTAAGATCAATTACTTCTGCACTTATTCCTTCCTTCTCTAATTCTTCAGCTGCACCTAATGCCACTTTCATCATTTTACTATAAGAGACAATGGTAATATCACGACCTGGTCTTTTCACATCGGCAAGTCCTAATGGAATATAATATTCTTCTTCAGGTACTTCACATTTATCACCATACATGACTTCACTTTCTAAGAACATAATAGGATCTTCTTCGTAACGAATGGCTTGCTTTAATAAGCCTTTTGCATCATATCCATTAGAAATAGAAACTACTTTAATACCTGGTATATTGGCTAAATAACTTTCAAAAGCAGTTGAATGTTGTGCTCCTAATTGACCCGCACTTCCATTGGGCCCTCTCATGACTATTGGACAGCCAATTTGGCCTCCACTCATGGCTAGCATCTTACTAGCCGTGTTCAATATTTGATCTAATGGTAGCACCGCAAAGTTCCAAGTCATAAACTCCACAATGGGTCTTAATCCATTCTGTGCAGCCCCTACAGCCACCGCTGTAAAACCTAATTCTGATATAGGAGTATCAATAACGCGTTTAGCGCCAAATTCAGCTAACATTCCCTGGCTTACTTTATAAGCGCCGTTATACTCAGCAACTTCCTCCCCCATTAAAAGGACTCTTTCGTCTCTTCTCATCTCCTCGCTCATGGCTTCCCTGATGGCTTCTCTTAAGGCAATTGATCGCATGAATAACTATTTAATTTGAGTTGCAAAAATAGAGATTTATAAAGGAAAAACGTAATTCTAGCCCATAAAAAAATCCCCTCTGCCTGAGCTAGTCAGGAGAGGGGATCTAAAATCTAACCCACCCTAAAAAGAATTACAATATGTTATATGCATAACTTATGTAGTATAAACCTCCAATTTGAGGACTACCAAAAGCAGTATAATAATATTTATTCATAATGTTCGTACCACCTAATTTAATCAAAGACTTCACTTTAGGTACTCTATAAGTAAGAACTGCATCTAAAGTACTGAAAGAAGGCACTTTACCAGCTACGAATGTACCCTCATAAGCAACCTCATCTTGGTAATGTAAGTTCATATTGAAACCTAATCTGTTTTTAAATAATAAACCTGGATGGCTGAAACCAAAATTAGCTCTCCATGTTGGAGCATTAAAGTAAGAAACAAAGCCTGCAGGTAAATCTCCAATTTCGTCTGTGTAAATACTAGAAGTAAATACAAAACGATTAGGTAATAAGTAATCCATTGAAGCACCCCAACCTTTGGTAGAAACATTGGCAGTAGCATTCGTAGAAATACTATAACCAATACGCTTGTTTGCATCTAGAACGTCCAATGGACTAGGGTTAGCAGCATTTCTTGATTGTAATACAGTTACACCACTTAAGAAGTTCTCATAATGACCAGCGTAAACGTAGAAATCTATTAATAATTTTTTAGCAATTAAAGTTTTGTAGCCAATCTCAAATGAATTCATTGATTCAGGTTTGAACTCGCCGAATTTTTGTTGTTGTAATAATGCAGGATTCACATTACCCACAGCAGCAGCAGCGCCAAATGCATTTACACTCGCTAAAGTATATGCAGGGTTGGTATCGAAATGGTAGTAATCTCTTAATTGTGGTAAGCCTCCCATTAAACGAGTACCCCCACCAACTAATAAGTTAATCCATTGGTTTTGTGTAGTTGGGAAACGATAAGCGTTTTGATAAGAAACACGAATATTATTGTCTTCAGCAATTTTCACCACTGCAGAGAATCTTGGAGTGAATTTACCAGCGAAGTTGGTGTTTTTATCATAACGACCAGAAAAAGACAATTTCAAAATATCTCCAAAAAATTTCTTAGAAATTTGAGAAAATGCACCTGTTTCGTTAATGAATAAACGACCAGTAGTATCAGCAAATAATGTTCCTTGAGAATTCAAAGTATACATTTTAGCAGTTCCACCTACTAACCAGTCAATATCATATTTATTTAAATTCAACATTTCAGTTAAATTCAAAGTACCTTCTGCAACACTTAAAGTAGATTTATCTAAGAACTTACCGCCCCCTTTAGAAATAGGAGTAGCCGCAAGTGTTTGGAAAAGTGAATTGTCACCAATATGTCCAACAGGTCTTCCAGCATCCGCTATTACACGTGCAGCATTGTTTGCGGCAGTATAGTCTAAACCAGCATCTCTGTATTGAGTGTATGCACCAGTATATTGTTGATACCAAGTAGCACTAGGCTTCCAAGCTTCATTGAATAAACGAGTAGCAATTGTTGCATTAAAAGAATTTCCTGCATCCTCAATTGTTTTGTATCCACGGATCATCCAGTTTTTTGATTTCAATTCAAACTTTAATTGACTTAATTGGAAATCATGTAATGCATAACGATCAGAACCAGTATATACTGTATTACCAGAACCAGTATAAGCACTAAATGAAGCTTCTGTTTTGTCGTTTACTTTATAGTGAATAGATCCAGTCACTTTTAAATTTTTTGCAGTTGGGTCAATGATATCAGATTCAGCATAACCTGTTCTACTAACGTTCATGTCTTTATACCAACCTTTTGCATCACCAAATAAGAAAGGAGCATAAGGAACTAAACCAGCTGTTGCAGGACTAGATCCTAAAAATGCACCATATTTTGCAAGTGTATTGTACACTGCTGTAGCACCTTGTAAATTTGCTAATACTGTACTTGCACCAGCACCATAAGCACCAGCTAATTGAGCAAGAATACCAGCTTTTACTGGAGCAATTAAACCTGTATTAATATTCAATGTTGTTTCATCACCATATAAGTTAATACCATCATAGTTAGGATCACTTAATCTTGTACCAGCAATAACGCCCCCATTACCATTACCCACTAATCTTGAGTAGTTAGAAGTATTATTTGCTAACCAGTCTTGTGCTTCAGTATATTGAGCACTTACTTTGTAAGCAAAACGATCGCCAATTTTACTAGCCCATCTAACTGTATAATCTTTAAATGGAGCTCTTGGACGCTCAGAACCATCTACATGGTTCGTTCCTTGCTTCACTTGGAAACTTAAACCTTGGTATTTAAATGGGTTTTTGCTGTTAATTAAAACAGTACCATTCATACCTCCAGAACCATATAATGCTGAAGATGCACCTGGTAATAATTCTATATTATCTACATCTAATTCAGTTAAACCAACCACACTTGATACTGAGAAATTTAAGCCAGGTAACTGGTTGTCCATACCATCAATCAATTGGTTCATACGAGTGTTACCACTACTATTAAAACCTCTTGTAGAAACACTTCTAAACAAAATACTTGCAGCTACTACGTCAACTCCTTTTAAAGTACCTAGGATATCATAATAACCAGAAGCAGGTGCAGTTTTAATGTTTGCAGCACTAATTCTTTCAATAGTTACCGGAGATTCAAGAATTTTCTCTGCTACTCTTGAAGCTGAGACTACAACATCAGAACCTAAAACGTAAGAAGGAGTAAGGCTTACATTTAAAATACCTGTATTTCCATTGACAACCACTTCTTTAGAAGTAAAACCTACAGAAGAAAATACCAAAGTATAAGGTGCTTTTTGAGACACATTTAACTTGTAATTACCTCTATCATCGGTATAAGTTCCAGAATTATTACCTTTAAGGGTAACTGAAACGGCAGCTACTGTTTCAGAAGTACTTGCATTTTTTACAGCACCTGAAACACTACTTGCATTTTGAGCATTGGCGGTAAATACTATTAAAGTAGATAGGCAAATGAACGCAAAATGGCTTAAACATTTTTTCATAGATTGTTGTTTTTGTTTGAATCGTAGTACAAATTAACATATTGTTCGCATTCTAGAAAAAATTATCATTTGTATCTTTAAAAAATTAATTTTGCATCATGAATAGAAAGCCCTTTCCAAACCAAATAAATGAGTACCACGGCAAAGTAAGAGATGTATATTACATTAATAATCAATTACTTGTAATGATTGCCAGTGATAGAATTTCAGCATTCGACGTCATATTACCCAACCCCATCCCATTTAAGGGTCAGGTGCTGAATCAGATAGCTGCCTACATGTTAGGGGCCACCAGGGATATTTGCCCCAATTGGCTACTAGACACCCCTGCTCCCCATGTGGCCATTGGTAAAAAATGCGAGCCCTTCAAAATTGAAATGGTGGTAAGAGGCAATTTAGTGGGTCATGCTTGGAGAACTTATAGCGCGGGAGGTAGAAAATTATGTGGTGTAAGTCTTCCTGAAGGTATGGCTGAAAACGATTTTTTTCCTAGCCCCATTATTACTCCTTCTACTAAAGCTAGCGAAGGTCATGATGAAGACATTTCAAAAGAAGAAATTATTGCAGAAGGATTAGCATCTGCTGCAGATTGGGCCGTTTTAGAAAAATATGCACTGGCATTGTTTCAAAGAGGAAAAGAAATTGCTGCTAAACAAGGGTTAATTTTAGTAGATACTAAATATGAATTTGGAAAGATTGGAGACACCATTTATTTAATGGATGAAATTCACACCCCCGATTCTTCCCGTTATTTTTATGCCGATGGATTTGAACAAAGACAAGCTAGCAAAGAAAAACAAAAACAATTAAGTAAAGAATTTGTGCGAGAGTGGTTAATTGCTAATAATTTCATGGGTAAAGAAGGTCAAACGGTTCCAGCCATGTCTGCTCAGTGGATTGATACTATTTCTAAAAGATATATTGAACTTTACGAACAAGTAATTGGCGAAAAATTTATACCGCAGCAATTATCAGAAGAAGAAACATATAAATTTGTTTGCGCTTCGCTTGAAAAGCATAGTTAAATATTTCTAATATTTTTAAATATCTATTCCTAAGCGAGGCCTCAATCGTTGCTTGCTTTTGTTAAAAATTTGCTGGCCTTTATCAACGCCTTTTCTAAGTTCAATTTGCTTTTCTTCCGGCAGATGAACTATATCAGTACAGGCCTGCGTGCAGCAACCCGCATAAGTTTCAGCACAAGTTGGGCATTGTATAAATAATAAATGACAGCCATCGTTTTTACAATTGGTATGTGTATCACAAGGCGCACTACATTGGTGGCATTTGGCAATTATATCTTCAGTAATTTTTTCTCCAAGTCTGTCATCAAATACAAAGTTCTTTCCTTTGAACTGACTCTCTAAACCCTCTTCTTTAATTTGATTGGCGTAATTAATAATGCCACCCTCTAAATGAAAAACGTTTTTAAAACCATGGTGCATCATATAAGCACTTGCTTTTTCACAACGAATACCCCCAGTACAATACATGATAATATTTTTATCTTTATTACCCTTCATCATATTAGCTGCCAGGGGTAGTTGTTCCCTAAAAGTATCTGAAGGAATTTCAATCGCATTTACAAAATGTCCTACTTCATATTCATAATGATTACGCATATCAATCACAATGGTTTCAGGTGAATTTAATAATTCATTCATCTGTACGGCATTGACATAGTTGCCTTTATTTTCCATACTAAAGCTCGCATCCTCAATACCATCGGCTACAATTTTGCTCCTATTTTTTATGCGTAACACCCAAAAACTTTTTCCGTTATCATTGAATGCAATATTTAATCTTACCCCTTCAAGGCCAGGTATTGCGTATAAATAAGATTTAAAATTTTCGAATAAATGAGTGGGTACACTAATTTGTGCATTAATGCCTTCACTCGCCACATAAATACGGCCAAATACTTGCAATTCATTCAAGCCTTTATATAAATCATCTCTAAAAGCTGCTGCATCTTGAATAGCGAAATACTGATAAAAACTAATGGTGGTACGAGGAAAATTTTCCTGGTATAATTTTTCTTTCAACTCCTTATTGGAGATACGATTATGTAAAACTGACATAGATTAAATTTTTATCCCAATTACAGGTTGGGGAAATTCAATACAAAGATAATTAGAATCTTCAATTAAGTTTAAATATTAGGCTTTACTGGAGCGAATAAAAGAACCTGTTAAGGAAGCTAGCCCTCCTAATAAAGCACCTATTGCAAAAGTCGCAAAAATTAATAATAAATAGGATCCCCCCATAGGCAGAATTTTTGCCACTTTAGTTGATAAAATATGATTGTTGGATATATCAATTCCAAAAGCTAGTCCAGCCCATAAAGAACCTACCCCTAAAGCACCCGCAGAAAAAGATTGTGCAGGCTTAATGGGTATCGCAAAGGCTATTATAAAATTGGTAACTACAAAACTCCACCAAGGTAAATTGCCATAAATTCCAATAGCATAGGCAAGCAGGGCAGATAATAAAATGGATACTATATATTTCATAACTAATATTTAAAGTTGATTTGTGATTGACTAATATTTTTATTTAATACTTTTTAAGCGTTTGCTTTTTTAAATTGAATATGCCATTTTGTTCTTTCGTTCTGTATTAATTTTTCTTTGGCTAAAAATAATAAACGATAGTATTTTCCAGCAGCCCAATAATCAACAAAAGTATCATAGTAAACACTACCCGGATTACCGCTCTGCCCACCTGGATATAAACCATAGGCTTCAATTTCATCAGTTAAGTGCACCACCATTCTCCAGCTAGGTCCATGCATTTCTGTGGTTGCATTAATAATATTTGTACCTCCGCCAATGGGTAAATTCAATCTACTTAAAGCGGGTGTTTTAGTAAGGTGCATTACCCTGGTCTCTTTAAATAAAGCCCACTCAATTTTATTTTCTTTTTCTAATTCCAATAATTTTTTGGTGGCGTTTTCTACCCCTAAGGTTACTTGATCTTTAAAATTCTCTACTTTATCTTTGGTACGAATGTCATCTGCAATAGTCCAATTGGAATCTTTTAACATTTGATCCAGTACTACAAAATCATCGGGCTTAGTCAATGGAATGGGTGATCCAGTTAGTTCATCCCCCCAAACAGCTTGTGTTACACTGTCCCAAACTATTTTAAAAACTGTAATGCCTTTTGAATGTACTCCATTATTTAAATCCCAGTTGGTCATTTCTGTCACCATTCTTTTAGCATCTGGACTTAATTTATCTACTTGCAAATATTTCATCAAAGCAGGTCGAGCAGTGGCCGCAAATACATTATAGTTATTAGTTTGTAATGCTTGCATATCTTCTGCGGTAATATTACTCATACCTATCAAATGCTTATTTACACTAATGCCTCTATATAAAGGGAAGGAACTTGCTGTTCCTAAATAGTATGGATAACTTGCATCAGTTGGTTTCTGATTTGCACTACTTACAAATCCGCGAGCAGGATTTTTTATAGTAGGATTTTCTTCATTAGGAATAATGCCTTGCCATACATAAGTAGAATCGTCTCCTGGCATAATGAAATCTCCTTGATGTTCCCATCTTGCCACAAAACTTCCTTGTTGCTTTATAGCAATATCTCCAGACTTAGTAGCTAATACAAAATTTTGTCCAGGGCAAGTCCAAAGTGAAATGGCTTTAATATAATCATCATAATTTTTAGCACGGTTCAATCTGTAAAAAGTTTCTACACCGGTAGAAAAATTATGGGCAGTCCATTGAATGGCTAAATTGCGTCCTTTAGATTGTGGGTTTTGATAATGTGCATCATACATAGCAGGACCCCAAACTGTCATGGGTATTTGTTCCACTACATCGGCACTATTTTTCACTTTAATAACTTCAGTTCTCTTAGTAACAGTATTCCATTTCCCATTGTACCAATATTCATTCTCAGAGCTATCCTTAAATTTAATTTCATAAAAATCTAAAACATCACGACCAGCATTGGTAACTCCCCAAGCTAAACTATCATTGAATCCAATAATAACTGCAGGAGAACCTGGAAAACTTGCACCATAAGTACTATGTGTAGGTGTGGTAATTTGTACTTCATACCAAAGAGAGGGCATGTTTAATCCTAAATGTGGGTCACTACATAAAATTGGTCGGCCCGATTTTGTTTTAGAACCCGATACCGCCCAGTTATTACTACCATTATTTTTATCGGGCGCCTCGGGGCTTTGAACATTGGTATAGGCCACTGCATTATTTTGATGTAAATAAGCAGAATCGGCTTTAGCGGGTTTAACAGGAACAATAGAAGGTTTTTGATATTCTGTTCCTTTAGGAATAATAGGATCTAATGAATCTTGATTATTGGTATATAGTTTATCAAATAAATCATAGCCAAGATAATCTCTTGTATTGGTTAATTGTAAATCAGTGGTAGCTGAACGACCTGTTAAATCATAGGACATAAACATTAAAAATAAATAGGTCTTTGCTGGTGTCCATTTTTCAGGTGCATAGTTCATTAATTTAAATTCAAAAGGCATATCTGCAGGATCTAATTGTTTGATATAGGCGTTCACCCCTGCTGTATAAGCATCCACTGTTGCTTTCATTTCAGGATTGGTAGCGTTAATACTTGCTTCAGTTTTCTCTGCACCATACACCATGCCTAGTCTTCTAAAAAAACGATCTATTGATAATTTATCCGCTCCAGCAATTTCGCTTAGTCTACCAGAAGCCACTCTTGTTTGAAAATCCATTTGCCATAATCTAAATTTTGCATGCAAGTAGCCTTGAACAAAATAAGCGTCTTCATCATGGTCGGCATAAATATGCGGCACCAATCTGTCATCTAAATACACATCTACATTTCCTTTTAATTCGTTTGCTACAATAGAGGCATCAAAATTAGTATTCACTTTTTCTGCATTTTTCCAAAAGCCATGTTGTGGCGATAAGAAATAACCCAGCTTAGGCGTCTTAGAGGCCCCTACAGTTAATTGAGTATTTAAGACAGCAACCAATCCTACAGTTACTATTGCAGAAGCTATAAATGGCAATAAACGCATATAAAATATTTAGAGAACTAAATTAAGATTTTATTTGGCAAATTCTTGCTTAAAAAACTGAACTTGCTCAGTCAATGCCAAATAGGGATATAAACTTAATAATCGCTCTGTTTTAACAATACAATTTTGTAAAAACTGTTTATGTTGAGTAGAACCCGCAAAGAAAGGTTTATGCTGCATGGCCAATTGTAATTCTGCCACTTGCTTCATAATATCTTGTGTCTGTTCATTAAAATAAGTCTCTACTAACTTCTCCCAAACATAATTGGAAGCAGTATAGTTAGGATGCACCAAATCTTCGGCATAAAAACGGTAATCTCTTAAATCATCTATTACATATTCATAAGAGGGGAAATAAGCAATATTTACTGTGGTTTCTACTATTTCATGTACCCCTTGAATGAGCACTGCCTTAGATCTATTATTTTCCACTAAACCTTCTCTTAAATGACGAACAGGGCTAATGGTGAAAATAATTTGTAAATGCGAATTGAATTGATGCAATGCCTGCACCATATGCTTTAATAAAAGAACTAATTCATCGGGCTTCATTAATTTTTTATCAAACCAATTAGCAGGTGCTTTATGATTATTGGCAACCACCTTGCCTTTATTATCAGGAGCATGACTGTTTAACTGATACACCCAAGCAGAACCAAGTGTTATAACTATATGATCGGCTGTTTTTAAAAATGTATGCGCTTTAGTAATGGAATTATTTATTTTATCTAAAGCCTCCTTCTTAGTAATACCTGAAAAACGAGTATGATGATGCCAACTATTCCAAACCTCATTCAACTGAAATAAATCGGCTTCGGTATAGACTTTGTTTTCTATACAATCCGACAATGACTTAGCTACACTAATGGGATTAAATAAAATACCATGTGGGTTTTCAAAAACCTTAAATAAATGGTTATTTAATTTAGCACCTATATTTTCTGAAAAACAAGAACCTATTAAAAATAATCCATCCCTATAGCTTATGGGGTTTTCAGAACGCTTGGCAGGAAGGGTTAATTTGAATTTTAAGGTACTCATGCAGCCGTTTATTTTAAAGGAAACATTCTTTGTTTCATGGCTTCATATAAAATAATACCTGCAGCTACTGAAACATTGAAAGAATCAAAATTAGTAGCCATCGGAATTTTGAAAAAATAATCGGCGGCTTTGGCTAAATAAGGTTGTACGCCTCTACCCTCATCTCCCATTATAATACAGGAAGGAATAGTTAAATCTAATTCATGAATATTTTTTTCAGCGCGCATTTCACTGGTGAAAACTTGTATGCCATTTAAATGTAGTAAGTCCACTGCCTTTAATAAACTATTCACTCTAACTATATGTATATGCTCAAGTGCTCCTGCACTGCTTTTAAAAGCTTCTTCATTTAAAGCCCCTACTCCTTTATCAGGAATAATTAAAGCCTGCGCACCACAGCAATGTATACTTCTACCAATAGCTCCAATATTTCTTACATCGGTTACACCATCTAGCATTAAAAAAAGCGGGGTTTGTCCTTTGGCTACTACAAAATCTATCACTTCTTGTAATTCTAAATATTTTACTTTAGAAATATAAGCAAGCACCCCCTGGTGATTCGCCTTAGACATTCCATTTAATTTCTCAATAGGTACTAATTGAATAGGAATACTTTTATCTCTTGCTATATTTTTAATTTCGCTTAAACCCTCGCCTTGTGCATTTTTTTGAATGAGTATCTTTTCAATATTGGTACCCGATTCAAAAGCCTCTATTAATGGCTGACGACCAATTATAAATTTACGCTCTGTTGCAGGACCTCTATCTGCATTAAATCTGGGCCTTGGCTTATACGGTCTATCTGGTCTTGATTGTCTTTCCTCCATAGAATTCAAAGTTAATCGATTTTTGATTGCATCACATTCCATTTCAAAATGGCAGCCACTGTTATAGAATCGGTTATTTTCCCCTCCATCACCCACTGCAAAGCTTGGGTAAAAGGCATTTTTTGAACGGCTAATTTTTCAGTGTCTTCGGGCTCCGCTTCTCCGGCAGTTAAGTCCTTAGCAACATATACTACCGCATATTCATCAGATACTGAATTAGAAACATGCATGCGTAAAATTTCGGTCCAGCTTTTTGCTTCAAAACCGGTCTCTTCTTTTAATTCTCTTTTAGCTGTCTCTAAATAATCAGTGCCTTCAGGGCAACCCCCTTCTGGAATTTCCCAACTGTATTCATTTAAGGGAAAACGGTATTGACCTACTAAATAGGTATCTCCATTTTCATCTATTACAATTACCCCAATAGCAATATTTTTAAAATGTACTTTACCATAAATACCTGGCGTACCCGCAGGGGTAATGACTTCGTATTCGGTTAAATTTATCCAAGCATTATCATACACTAATTTACCACTAATGGTTTTCCAAGGATTTTTTTCGTTTGTCATAAATTATATCATTCAAGTGTCTATAGCTTCTAAATAAAAAACCCTCTCGAGATTCGAGAGGGCTTTTATAATGCATCTTTTTATTATTTTAAACCGAAAGCTTTTTTCACTTTCGCAACATAATCTAATTTCTCCCAAGTAAATAATTCTACTTTCATAGTTTTTGATTTACCATCTGGTGTAGTGAAAGTTTTAGTGACTGTTTCATTCTTACGACCCATATGTCCGTAAGCAGCAGTTTCACTATACATAGGTGTTCTTAATTTTAATCTTTGCTCAATAAAGTAAGGACGCAAATCAAAAATGGATTCTACTAATTTACCAATTTGACCGTCGGTTAATTTTACTTTAGCCGTACCGTAAGTGTTTACGTTAATTGAAGTAGGTTTAGCTACACCAATCGCGTAAGAAACTTGAACTAATACCTCACTAGCTACACCAGCTGCTACTAAGTTCTTTGCAATGTGACGCGTTGCATAAGCAGCAGAACGGTCTACCTTGCTAGGATCTTTACCAGAGAAGGCTCCACCACCGTGTGCACCTTTACCACCGTATGTATCTACAATAATTTTACGACCTGTTAAACCAGTGTCTCCGTGTGGACCACCAATTACAAACTTACCTGTTGGGTTAATATGATACTTAATATCTTTGTTAAATAACTTAGCGTATTTCTTATATTTTGCTTTTACACGAGGAATTAAAATTTCAACAATATCTTTTTTAATTTTCGCTAACATTTTTGCTTCTGCATCAAAATCATCGTGTTGAGTAGATACTACAATTGCGTCAATTCTTACGGGTTCGTTTTTATCGTTGTACTCTAAAGTAACTTGAGACTTTGCATCGGGACGTAAATATTTAATCGCCTTGTTTTCTCTTCTTAATGCAGCTAATTCAATTAGAATTTTGTGCGCTAAGTCTAAAGCCAAGGGCATATAGTCATCGGTTTCATTGCTTGCATAACCAAACATCATACCTTGGTCACCTGCACCTTGTTCTTCTTTTTTCTTTCTGTCTACCCCTTGATTAATATCGGCAGATTGTTCGTGAATAGCAGATAATACACCACAGCTATCTGCTTCAAACATATACTCACTCTTCGTGTATCCAATTTTCTTGATCACATCACGTGCAATAGTTTGAACATCTAAATAGGCTTTAGATTTTACTTCACCAGCCAATACTACTTGACCAGTAGTTACTAATGTTTCACAAGCCACTTTTGATTGTGGATCAAAGGCTAAAAAGTTGTCGATTAAGGCGTCAGAAATCTGATCGGCTACTTTGTCTGGATGTCCTTCTGATACACTTTCAGAAGTAAATAAATATGGCATAGATTAGTATTTAAGGAGCAAATATATTAATAAATTCAATTTGAAACGAATAAAGGGGAATATCTATGAATCAAACTATAAATCGGAGTAATAGATATGTAACCTCATTTTAAACTTAGTCCTATTGCCACCCCCCAAAACCACACGGCCTGTAGCGGCTTGGTTACCAATAGCGGTGGTTAAATAGTCCTGCGTAGGAGCTTGTTTGTTATAAGGATATGGGGGTACTAAACTAATAGAGTCGTTCACTGGAGCAATGATTCTAAAATCAAATAAAGAGTCGGTTCTAGAGATAACCCCTTGAACATACCTACTTACATTGAAATTATAAGAAGCTACATTGTCATAGCCATTGATAGACTTATATATTAATGTACCTCCAAACTGTTTGAAAGAAGTAGCATTAGCGGTACCTGTAAAATCGTTGGGTACATTGCGAATAGAATTAGAAGTAGTATCATATACACCTAAGAATAAATACCTAGGTGGTAAGAATTGTGCTTGAATACTACTACTAGCACTAGCAGCAGCTGGAACTTGCTCTGCAATTAATTCAGCTCTATGTATAATTTTATTAGCAAAATTTTTCAAGCCTGGTATTTTTACTTTTACCATGGTACCAGGACTTGTTTGCACATAAACCAATGAATCATTAGCAACTTTATTCAAGTGATTGGCCGACTCCGATCCTGCTCTATTTCTTTTAATAAAATTTACATCACCGTTACTATAAATACTAAACTTAAAATTAACGACAGCTGTATCTCTTTGATAAGTTTCTGTTAATGCTAATGAATTGGTATTATAATACAATGCCAATTTAGAATTGGTGTCTAATAAATTTATTTTAACTAAAACATTTTTATTGGTAGACGCATCGGCGGTTAATGCAAAGCCTGGGAAATAAGCTCTTAATGTGGTATCACTTCTATAAGCATTGTTAGAATCAAATTCTTTTAAAAATTGATTCGCAAAACTTTTAGACAATTTAATTCTAATTGTATTTGTTGAGGCTTCAAAACGAGTATATAATGAATCTCCAACTCTTGTGAAGTCTAATGTTGTTTCTCCTAAATTCTGATCTGTTTTTAGATTATATAATTCAGGATAGTTAGAGGCATATAATTTAAAGGCGTCCAAAGGGGTGGCGTCACTAATTCTTTTTAGTTGAATCTTCACCGGCTTGGTGGTATCACCATAAAAACCTTTATAAGATAATATCAAAACAGCCGAGTCAACTACTAAACTGTCTTTACTTCCAGCAATGAAAAATGGAAAGAAACTAGGTTTCATTTGAAAAAACATAGAAGCATTGGTGGTTCCAAAAGAAGGATCATTGGTAATTGTTCCTACTATATGATCATCTGAGCCATATACCCTCATTGAGTCTGGTCTATCTACTGATTCAGTAATTACATCTATAATAGTATCCTTTGTATTATAGGCATCCATTGATGGTAATAAACCCAACCCTAATTCAGAACTGGTAATTCTAGTACAAGCCGAAAAGATCAGCGTTGAAAAAAGAGAGATAATAAATATTCTTACTGTATTATTTGATGCCATGAATTTATTTTGTCTTTACTTAGATGCAAGTTCGTTGTATAAATCTAAATACTCTGTTAAATCGGAGTCCCATCCATTAAAAGGAACTACTTTTTTTCCTTTAACAGTAGAAAATTCTGAAACTAATTTTTTATCAATTACATCAGAACCAAAAGTAATGGCATCCGCATAGGTTGCACCACCTCTAAATAAAGCCGCATTATTTAGATCCTTGAATGGTTCTAAATCTTTGTCTTTAATATTGGTATTAATAATGGCCTTTGTTAATAAATCTTTATTGAACTTTTCTTCGAATGAATTTTGTCCAATAGTGAAAACTACTTTGGCATTAGAAAAAACAGGTTCTTTTTTATAAGCATGCTTAATATAGGCAGGAATTAAACCTGTCATCCATCCACTGCAATGGATAATATCTGGAGGCCATCCAAATTTCTTCACAGTTTCTAAAGCACCTCTACAGAAAAATATGGTTCTTAAAGCATTGTCATCAAACCATTTTTCATTCTCATCATGAAAAATTTGCTTGCGCTTAAAAAAATCTTCGTTTTCTAAAAAATAAACTTGTAAACGCGCATTCGGTAAAGAAGCTACTTTAATTTGTAATGGATAGTCATCCCCTTCTAATTGTACATTAATTCCGGAAAGTCTAACCACCTCATGTAAACGGTGTCTTCTTTCGTTGATCACCCCAAAACGAGGCATAATGCAACGAACTTCTAATCCACTTTCGTTGCTTTTTATGGCGAGCTTATTAATTACCTCAGCAAACTCGGTCAGCTCTAAATAGGGCGACATTTCTGTGGCGATATATAAGATTCGTTTTTTTTCAGACATTCCTTTTGGGTTTAACTCAAATATAAGTTTGAGTGTGCGAAGGTACGTAATTGTAAGGACTTTAAGAAACAACAAAAAAGACTAATAAATACCTTCGTCCACCCTCTTTTATAGACAATTGGTCGTAATTTGCAGGGGATTGTTTAACCCAACACAAATGAGTAAATTCTTAAAAATAGCCTTCTTCTTTTTTATAGGCATTTTATTGATTTGGTGGAGTTTACACCAAATCCCACCTCAAGAATGGGATAAATTTACCATTGCCCTCAGAAAGTCAAAACTTTGGTTCATTTTTCCTGTTGGACTTATACTTGGACTATCTCATTTACTGCGTGCCCTTAGATGGCGATTAATTATGGAGCCACTAGGCTATAAACCCTCCCTTATCAATACATTTTTAGCCGTATTAATTGGCTACTTAGCCAACTTGGCTGTCCCTCGTTTAGGGGAGGTATTAAAATGTACGCTACTTTCAAAATACGAGAAAGTGCCTGTTGAAAAAATTGTAGGTACCATTGTTGCCGAAAGAGCATTTGATGTAATTAGCCTTGGCCTTATTTTCATTCTAGCCCTTACTTTACAATTTAGTGTAGTGGATGCAGCTTGGAATCAATTCAAGGCCTATGGCAAAGCTGCAGGAGATGCAAGTCATAACAATCAAAACATGTATATCATAATAGGCATAATTCTACTAGTTGTTTTTGTTATGCTTTGGTTTTTTAAATCAAAAATGCAAAATGCATTAGACAGTCTTAAGAAAATTATAAAAGGCGTTTGGGAAGGTGTAATGAGTGCCACCAAATTAAAAAAACATAATTTATTTTTCTTCTACTCATTTGCCATTTGGTTTTTGTATTTGCTAGCTACCTATGTTGGATTGTATGCAACAGAAGGAACAGGAAGTTCTTTTCAAACAGCCATAAGTTGTTTAGCCTTTGCAAGTATTGGTATGATTATTACTCCCGGGGGTATTGGTGCTTATGCTTATTTTATGGCAAAAGTATTAGAGTTAAATGGCGTTGAATATACATTGGGCTTGGCCAATGGTACCTTACAATGGTTTTCACAATTTATTATTATTTTAGTTTTAGGAGGCATAGCTTTAATTATACTTCCATTATTCAATAAACAAAAAATTTAAGATGAAAACCGGAGAGGCTATCGAAAAAAAAATCATGACAGTGGATCAAGCCAAGTTAATGATAGCGGCCTTAAAAGTCACTGGCAAAAAAGTATCCTTCACCAATGGATGCTTTGATATTTTACACCCAGGACATTTATTTTCATTGAAACAAGCTGCAGACGAAGCCGATTATTTAATAGTAGGACTAAACAGTGATGCAAGTGTTAGAAAATTAAAAGGTCCATCAAGACCCATTAATAATACAGCCAGCAGGGCTATTGTGCTTGCTAATTTAATAGTAGTAGATGCAGTGGTTGTCTTTGAAGAAGAAACGCCTCTTGAATTAATAAAAGAATTATTACCCGATGTAATGGTAAAAGGTGGCGACTATACCATTGACCAAGTTGTAGGGGGCAAGGAAGTGATTGCGCATGGAGGAAAAGTAATCATTAACCCTATTGTGGAAGGTTTTTCAACAACGGGTCTTATTGAGAAAATGAAAGGCTAACTGAATTTTTAAATTATACAATTATGGAATTTTTACAGCAGCTTCAACTAGAAAAGAAAAATGAAGGAAGTTCAACAGGAACGGTTTGGCATCATAGCAAAGGAGAAATAATTCTTTCCTCCTCCCCTGTTGATAATAAAGAAATAGGAACTGTTATAAGTACAGATAAAGAAACTTATGAAAAAATAATTAAGACTGCCCAAGCTGCTTTTACAGAATGGAGAAATTGGCCAGCACCAAAAAGAGGAGAAGTGGTGCGACAAATGGGCGATGCTTTAAGAAAAGATAAACAGGCACTAGGCCAGCTAGTAAGTTATGAAATGGGAAAAAGTTTACAAGAAGGTTTAGGTGAAGTACAAGAAATGATTGACATCTGCGATTTCGCAGTGGGCCTTTCAAGGCAATTATACGGACTTACCATGCATAGCGAAAGACCTTCTCATAGAATGTATGAGCAATGGCATCCATTAGGTATTGTAGGTATTATATCTGCCTTCAATTTCCCAGTGGCTGTATGGAGTTGGAATGCTGCACTTGCTTGGGTATGTGGTAATGTAACAGTATGGAAGCCTAGTGAAAAAACACCTTTATGTGGTAATGCTATTCAAAATATAATTGCAAAAGTATTTAAAGAAAATAAAGTACCTGAGGGCGTTAATAATTTAATACAAGGAGGACGTGAAGTTGGAGAATGGATTTCAAAAGATACCCGCATTCCTTTAGTCTCTGCAACAGGATCTACCAAAATGGGTAAATTATTAAATACCGCAGTAGCAGAACGTTTAGGTAAAACTATTTTAGAACTAGGCGGTAATAATGCAATCATTATTTCAGAACATGCCGACTTAGATATGTCATTAATTGGTGCGGTGTTTGGAGCCGTTGGAACAGCAGGCCAAAGATGTACTAGTACAAGACGATTAATTATACATGAAAAAGTTTATGATAGTTTTGTGGCGAAATTAACCAAGGCTTATGGTCAAATTAAAATTGGTGACCCCTTAGATACAAAAAATCATATGGGGCCTTTAATAGACAAAGATGCAGTAAAAATGTATTTGAATTCTATTGAAGCTTGTAAAAAAGAAGGCGGTAAATTTTTAGTAGAAGGTGGAGTACTAGAAGGCAAGGGATATGAAAGTGGATGTTATGTAAAACCTTGTATCGCTGAAGCACTTCCCCATTATGCCATTGTTCAACATGAAACATTTGCACCTATTTTGTATGTAATGAAGTATTCCAAATTAGAAGAAGCTATTGCCATTCAAAACGGAGTACCTCAGGGATTGTCTTCTGCTATAATGACATTGAATATGAGAGAGTCTGAATTATTTTTATCACAAAGCGGAAGTGACTGCGGTATTGCCAATGTAAATATTGGAACTAGTGGTGCAGAAATTGGTGGTGCTTTTGGTGGTGAAAAAGAAACAGGAGGTGGTAGAGAAAGTGGATCTGACGCTTGGAAAGCCTATATGCGTAGACAAACCAATACAATTAATTGGAGCAACCATTTACCATTAGCACAAGGCATACAATTTGATTTGTAAAACCCTTCTTTCAACTTTAGTAATTAAAATAAAATTATTGAAGTATAATAATTGCTTAAAAACTTGAACTTACAATTTGAACTTACATTAAACGAATAAAAACAAAATATGCCCAGACCCAGTGCAACAGAATATGCTCCTTATTATCAAACTTATATTAACTATACAAGTGGTAAAGACTATTCCATTTTAGTTCAACAATATAACGAAAGAATTATTGAATCTTGGAATGCGATTCCTTTAGAGAAAATAAATTTTGCTTATGCTGAAGACAAATGGACAATTAAGCAAATGTTTCAACATGTGATTGATACAGAAAGAATTTTTGCCTACAGGGCAGTAGCCATTGCTAGAAAAGAACCTAATCCCATTCCAGGCTTTGATGAAAATGAATATGCCAAAAGCGGAACAGCGGCCCATCGTAATTGGAAAGATATGTTAGCAGAATGGAAAATTCTAAGACAATCTACTAATATGTTGTTTAATTCATTTTCAGAAGAAGACTGGAAACAAAAAGGGATTGCAAGTGGAAACCCTATGTCAGTAAATGCATTGAGCTTTATTATTTTTGGACATGCCTTGCATCATTTGCATGTGCTGAAAGAGCGATACTCCATTTAAAATAATTATCCCATAAAAGCCCCCCGTTTTATCGGGAGGCTTTTATAATAATTAGAATAAGTAATAATAATTTTTATATTTTTTAAAAAATTATTATTACAAAAAAAACCCCCCGAATTTCGGAGGGCTTTTTTATATCTTATTGAAGATTCAAATAATGCTTAGTGGCAATTACTTGGTACCGTAAATATGAATTGCTAATTGAACTTCAGCATCTACCATTCCAATACCATAGTTAATACCAAAAAGAGTTCTATCGAAAGGAACGAATGCTTCAGCAAAGAAACCTTTATCATCTGCATTTCTAATTACTGCAGTAAAAGTAATAGGTGCTTTAATTCCTTTTAAGTTTAAGTCACCTTTAATAGTGGCTCTATCTGCTTTAGTGTATTCTACAGAACTAATCGTAAAGCTAGCTTCACCAAATTTTGTAATATCGAAGAAATCGGCAGAAGACAAGTGTCCTTGTAATTTCTCACCACCTCTGTCGTCTGTAACTTTTAAACCAGCAATATCAATTACAAAATTACCTCCTACTAACTTACCACCATTCACTTGAACCGCGCCAGATTTGATAGGAAAATAACCAGTATGGTAATCGCTTTTTTTAGAACCCGTAAAGTCTACTTTACTTTTTTGAGCAGTAACTGTGAAAGTAACTGCATCGGCATTTTTCGCCTTAGGCGCAAAAGAAAACAATGAAATCGACGCCGCGATCACTGTAATAAAAAACATGATTTTTTTCATATATGATTTTTTGATTAAATATTTAAAAATAGAGACTGCTAAAATACATACTAATACCCTATTTTAAGAATGTAAAGATATATTTCAATGTTTAAACAACAAAATATATTTTTAGGGGGTATCTATGCCTATAATCTATTATCTTCGCCAAAATTTTAGTTACTATGAATTTGCATGAATACCAAGCTAAGGAACTACTTAAAAAGTACAATGTCCCTGTTCAAGAAGGGGTCGCCGTTGAAACAGTGGAAGCCGCAGTAGCAGCTTATAATAAAATTGCCACTGAAACGAATAACAAGTTTGCTGTTGTAAAAGCACAAATTCATGCAGGTGGTCGTGGTAAAGGAAAAATTGAAGGCACTGAACAAAGAGGTGTAGCCGTTGGAAAATCGGCTTTAGATATTGAAACATTTGCAAAGAATATATTAGGGGGAACTTTAGTGACAATTCAAACTGGCCCTGCTGGTAAATTAGTTTCTAAAATATTAATAGCACAAGATGTTTATTATGAAGGCCCTCAACCTACTAAAGAGTTTTACTTATCTATTTTATTAGATCGTACAAAAGGAATGAATGTGGTAATGTATAGCACTGAAGGTGGAATGGATATTGAAGAAGTAGCGCATAACACACCAGAAAAAATATTTAAAGAGTGGGTACACCCAGGTGGAGGCTTACAAGGGTTTCAAGCAAGAAAAATTGCGTTCAATTTAGGTTTGAGCGGTGAATCATTAAAAAACTGCGTAAAATTTGTAACGAATTTATACAATGCTTATGTAGGTTTAGATTGCAGCATGTTAGAGATTAACCCATTATTCAAAACTTCTGATGACAGAATCATTGCAGTGGATTGTAAAATGAATGTGGATGACAATGCTTTAATGCGTCATCCCGATTTATTAGCAATGCGCGATGTATCGGAAGAAGATGCCACAGAGGTAGAAGCAGGTGAATACAATTTAAACTTTGTGAAATTAGATGGTAATGTTGGTTGTATGGTAAATGGTGCAGGACTTGCCATGGCTACAATGGACATGATTAAATTAAGCGGTGGCGAGCCGGCTAACTTCTTAGACGTAGGTGGTACTGCCAATGCAGCCACAGTAGAAGCAGGTTTTAGAATTATTATGAAAGACCCTAACGTAAAAGCTATTCTTATTAATATATTCGGTGGTATTGTTCGTTGTGACCGTGTAGCGGCTGGTGTCATTGAAGCCTTTAATAAATTAGGCAATATTAATATACCTATCATTGTTCGTTTACAAGGAACCAATGCGGTAGAAGCTAAGAAACTAATAGATGAGAGTGGATTAAAAGTGCAGTCTGCTATTCAATTAAGCGAAGCTGCAGCTTTAGTAAAGAAAGCCGTTGCTTAGGTTTTATAGATTTTTTATAAAATATAAAAATCTATAAAACCTCTCTAATGATTTTTAAAAACCCTCCCCGATTTATCGGGGAGGGTTTTTGCTTTTCTCTTATAGATTTTTTATAAAATATAAAAATCTATAAAACCTCTCTAATGATTTTTAAAAAACCTCCCCGATAAATCGGGGAGGATTTTGTTTTACACCTTCTCTACTTCTGTAAGGGCACTAAATAAATAAATATTCCCAGTGGCAAGTTCAATGCATTCAATGCGCTTGCGTCTTAATTTTATTTTTCTAAATATTCTGCCTTTAATTTCTTTGAAAAGGGCACCGTCTGCAAGATGCGCCAAGGTTATTACGCCCTCTTTTTGTACTGGATTGTATTTTCGAAGCACTAATAACAAAGCCGTTTCGCCATTAACTGTAGCTGCTGGATTTAATAAAGTTTTCTGTAAACTTTTTCGAATATCATCAGGAAAAATTTGCAACTGAATAAACTGAGCCAATAATTGTCCATAAATATTTTTCCATTCTTTGCCATGCGCTTCCACCCTATTTCTGTATTGTTCAAAACATAATAAATGCGAAAGCTCATGCAATAAAGTAATAAGGAATTCATACTTATTTAAATTGCCATTCACCGTAATCTTATGATTAGCGCCCATGGCAGCATGTCTATAATCGCCTAATACCGATTTTCTTTCTCTGGTAACGGTTAAATGAACCTTGTAATGATTAATAAGCTCCGCCACAGGCTCGAAGGCTCCTTCTGGCAAGTAAGCATTTAATGCATGTAAAGGATGTTCAACTTTTGCCAAAATAAATATGAATTAAAACAGGAAATTATTTTTTGATTATTTTTTTTGAGTCGCCAATCTAATTTCTAACCAAGTATAGGCTAAATATAAAACCATACTAGTTAATAAAGTTGGATAACCCACTGGCTCTTTAGCTTGTTTTACATAGGTTAAGGCAGCACCCGCGAAAATAATTAATTTAAAAAGCGTTCCCATCATCACCGATCTAATAATGGCATTGGGATTGGTTTCATCCACTTTTTTAAGTCTAAGATAATTTAAATACGCCATGGCAAACAACATCATATTCACCGTTAATACAAAATTTACTTTAATAGGAAGTATAATTCCATTGAATAAAATAGTTTGACCCGCTACCAAGACAATCATAAATAATAAAAAGGCATTAAGATTCTTTTTTATAAACATAAATTTTATTTTATTAAATAGTGATAGTAGTAAAATTAGATATAGTTAAAATTGGTTTATTAATAGTTATAGTTGACTTATTTATTCTTTTGGGTATCTCTCACCACTAGTATAAGTGTAGATAAAATAAAAAGGGAGGGTAAAATCCAAGCTGCTCTATTATGCCAATTAAAATAAGCGTCCGCCTTCTTTCCAAAATACAATGTAATTAATAAACCTGCTATTAATTGAGTGCCTAAGCCTGCATATCTTGCCAAGCTAAAAACTGGCTTATCGGATGGCTTATTAGGTGAAGAGGGCATTACCATTAATCAAAAGATTGTTTACTTTCTGGTAATACCAAAGGCAAAGTGTCTAATTGCTTTGGATTCCCTTCAGACAATACCTTTTTAATACCTTCTAGATATTGTTCTTTATAATGTATTGATTGTTCCAAAGAATCGGTTCTTATTTTTAAAAGCTGCAAGGCCGTTCTGCTTTCTTTGGTACCATATCCAGGAATATAATATTTAAGAGGAGTAAAAGCAATTAAGGCAATAGTCACTCCTACTAGTAATATAAAGGTAATACTGAAGCCAATATAGACCGATTTTCTAGACAATCTAAACGCTAATACTTCATCAAAAGTGTCGTCATTCATAACCACTAATCGGTATGTATTGCTGGTTTTTTTGAAAGTGTTATTGATATCTAATTTAGGCATAATCTATTGTACTAGTTAAAGATACAACCTATTCTATTTTTTTAAGAGAATAATAGGAAATAAATGTATTTTTAAGCCGATTATACCCCTTTTATGAAGCAGATAAAAACTCCTAATAAATATTACATTAATTGGTTTTGGGCCGTCTGTATCATATGCCTAATTTGTATACAGGCTACTGCTCAAAATATTACTATAAAAACTAAAGATAGCGCACAGAAAAAAACAAATACTACTAAGTCTTTACTAGATATTAACAATAACAAGCTTATAAAAAAAGCCAATAGTATTCTAGATAGCAATCAAAAAAAACTTAACAGCTTTATAGTAGACAAAGTAAATAAAGTAAAGGCTGCCGCCAATGAGCAAGCCAATAAAGCAGTGAGTAAAATTGTCCCTCTAGAAATTGAAAAGCCACTACCCTACGAGCGCCTGCTTAACACAAAATATACTTTAGGCCGAAGAGCATACCAAAATACAGTGTCTCAATTCAATTTTTTATTCAATGCAGAAGAGGAATTGAATGAAAATATATTAAAAGCTAGAAATGAATATGTTGATGACTTTACTTCCTTAATTAGTTTTTACGATTACGATGCAAGTACTATTGCCAAGCGCAGTATTGATTCAATTATTTATAGATGTAATGCCAATATTGTTTTGCATGATTTAAGAAGCAATTGGGTGGACGACGCCTATTTACTTTTAGCCAAGGCCTATTTATTTCATAAGAATTATGATACTGCTGGTAGTATTCTACAATTTATAAATTATTCTTTCGACGACAAAGAAAATGGAATGGATTTGCCTATTGGTAGTAATTTGAGAAACACCAAAGGAAGGTTTAGTATTGCGACTGCAGAGAATAACCGCTTTTTTGAAAACTTAAATGTGCGCAATGAAAGCATGATATGGCAGGCCAGGAATTATTTTGAAAAAGAAGAATTAAATGAAGGCATTAGCTTATTGCAATTATTAGAAACAGATGCAGTTTTCCCTAAAAGACTATTTCCTTTTTTAAATGAACAACTTGCCTATGGCTATTATTTAATGGAGATATATGATAAAGCAGCAGCTGCCCTTGAAAAAGGTATAGAGCATGCTCCAGACCTTGCAGCTAAAACAAGATGGTACTATTTACTTGGCCAACTATGGCAGAAAACAGATAATTGGGATAAAGCCTACACTTGGTATAAGAAGGCCAACCAATATGCTGTAAACCCTATCATTGGAGTGTATGCAAAAATTAACATGATTAGCATTGACTCAAAAAATGGTAACCATGCTTGGGAAGAATTAGCTTACTCACTTGAAAAAATGATTAAAAGAGATAAGTATAAACCTTATGCTGATATCATTTACTTTGAAATGGCAAAACTAGCCATACAAAATAATGGTTATGCCAAGGCCAATGAATGGCTTATACAATCTATCAAGAAAAATACAAATAATATAAATCAAAAAAATAAAGCTTTTGAACTATTAGGAAATATTAACTATTTAAATAACCGATTTGACCTAGCTAAAATAGCCTACGATAGTTTAAATGCCACGCTTAAAACCGATCCTAATTACGAAACTATACAAGCCAGAAAAAAATGGATAAGCACTATTAATGCCAACGATAAAATATTAAAAGTTGAAGATAGTTTACAATATATTTATAAGCTTGACCAGTTCATTCAAGAACAAGCATTTAAAGGCTGGCAAAAAATAATAAAAATTGAAAGCGACAATTTAAAAAATATTTTCACAGACAAAACTGCTAAACTAAATACTAATAGTTTCGAAACTAGCAGTGTAGATAATTACAGTTCGAATAGTAATGCAACCAATAGTGATTTTTACTTTGACAATAAACAGGTGGTGAATCAAGGCAAACAAAATTTTACACAAAAATGGGGCGATAGGCCTAATACAGACGGATGGAGAAGAAAAACAAATCTCCTTTCAATACTTGCTAATAATAGCAATACTACCAACAATCAAAGCCAACCAATTACTGCAGCTCAAAGCATAGCAGGCATAAAAGATACTGCACAAAAAACAGGCATTACAAAAGAATCCGTAGCTACTACTTATGAAATGATTAGCAGTCCCAGCTCTTTATTAAAATCAAAACAGAACTGGAATAAAGCCGCCTTAGCAAATGCCCAAACCTTCTTATTGCAATTAAACGATTTTGAAAAAGCCTACCCTCTTTATGTAAAAATTATAGCTAATCAATTAGACAGCAGCATTACTGAAAGAGCCATGCTGGATTTAGCGAGCCAATATTTACATGATAATTTGAACGAGAAATCGGATAGCATTATAAAAATAGTGGAAACTAGATTCCCCAATGGATTTTATGTTACTAAGAAAAAGGAAGGTGGCACAAAGAAGAAAAAAGAAGCCGATGTAGTAAATGATTATAAAGAAGCTTATTTTTTATCACAAATTGGTAATTGGGAAGCTATTGCAGCATTAGCTCCCCAATTAAATACCGATCTTAGAAGAACTAAGTGGTATACTCCCTTCAAATTTATCCAAGTAAAAATGTATGCCCAACAAAGAATGGACAGCAATGCGATAGTTTTATTAGACTCCATTATTTTGCAAAACACCAATGAAAAAATAAGAGATAAGGCTAAAAATATTATAGAGGAATTAAAAAACAGAAAAGAAACCGAATCCTATTTAAATAATTTAGTGCTTAGTAAGGAAATTATAGACCCTGTAAATGATAACAATAATATAGCAAGCCCTGTAACTAATACTAGCGCTTTAGATGCAGCAGCCGGTTTACAAAAAAATATAAATACACCTGTAAAGAAAGATAGCCTTTCCGCTAAAACAAATACAGCCGCCCCTATTATTCAAACTATTGCCTTTACAAACGATAGTACCGAGCCACATTATATAGCCATAGCCACCCAGAAGGTAAGCGCAGCATTTGTGAAGGAAATGCAAACAGCCTTTACTTATTTGAATAATGATGAATTTATAAAACAAAAATTAAATGTAACTTACATACAGTTTAATGAGAATAGCTACATTGTTTGGATTGGGCCTTTTGAAAACAACCTAACTGCCAAAACTTATATCAATAAAGTAAAGCCTAGGTTAAGTATTGAAATTATTTCTTTTGTGCCCTCAAAACAATATGAAATTTACTTGTTAAGCAAATCGAATATACTTCTAATAAAAGACGAGGCCGATTTAAAACAATATCAGCAGTATATGTTTAAAAATATTTATAAACCTTAATTAAAAATAGTAGTGAGTCAAGATTCAAATAAGCCTAAAAACTGGGTACGCCTTTTTTGGAAATACTATTTTATTTCTGCGGGTGTATTTTTATTATTTATTCTAATGCTCAATTGGGGATGGGTTGGCGATATGCCCGACTTAAATGATATTGAAAACCCAACGGCTTCTTTAGCCAGTCAGGTTTATGCACAGGATGGCACACCCATGGGAAAGTTTTATTTAGAAGACCGTATTTCTGTTAAGTATAGAGACATTAGCCCCTACTTATTGCAAGCCTTGGTAGCCACTGAGGATAAAAGATTTTATGACCACTATGGTGTTGACGGAGAAGGTTTAATTAGAGCAGTGGCCTTTTTGGGGAGCCAAGGCGGCGCCTCTACTATTACCATGCAAACTGCGAAAAATTTATTTACCGATAACTGGAGTACCAAAAACAAAATACTGCGTGTTGTTCAAAAAATTAAGGAAAGTATTATTGCCATTAAACTAGAACGCAATTTTACCAAGCAAGAAATAATTACGCTTTATTTAAACACAGTTCCTTTTAGTGAGAATGTATTTGGAGTAAGTAATGCTTCTAGAACTTTCTTCCAAAAAGAACCAGACCGCTTAACCGTGGAAGAGGCCGCCTTACTTATTGGTATGATTAACGCCCCTACCAAATACAACCCTAATAGAAATCCTAAATTGGCTTTAGAAAGAAGAAACTTGGTATTAAGTAGAATGGCAGGACAAAAATATATTAGTCCAGACCAAGCAGCCGAACTAAAAAGTTTACCTATTGCCACTAATTTTAAAAAGCTAGACCAGAACAATGGCCTTGGCCCCTATTTTAGAATGACTTTAGGAGAGTACATGAAAAAATGGTGTAAAGAACATAAAAAAAATAATGGAGACGCCTACGACTTATATAGAGATGGTTTAAAAATTTACACAACCATTAACCCTAGAATGCAATTGTATGCAGAGGAAGCGGTGGCAAGACATATGTCTTATTTACAAAAAGAATTTAACCAACAAAGCAATATTAAATCGGGCACTATTTGGAAAGAGTTCAGTGCTCAATTAGAGTTAGCAGTAAAGCAAACCGACAGATGGAAGAATTTGAAGAAAGAGGATATGGAAGATGAACAAATTAGAAAAACTTTCAACGAGCCCTTACCCATGCGTATTTTTGCATGGAATAAAAACCGCTTCATTGATACCATCATGACCCCTTATGATTCTTTAAAGTATCATAAGCAAATTTTACAAACAGGTTTCTTAGCTGTGGACCCTTTCACGGGCGAAGTAAAAGCCTGGGTGGGTGGTGTAGATTTTAAAACATTCAAATACGACCACGTTAATATTAATACGAAAAGACAAGTAGGTTCTACCATTAAACCTCTATTGTATTCTTTAGCTATTGAAGAGGCAGGCTTTACACCCAATACCATTGTACAAGATCAACAACAAAATTTTGATGGCTATGGTATGGTACCCAATACTCCTAAAACATGTACTGGCCAGTCTATTCCAATGGCACAAGCATTAGCAGAGTCAAGAAACTGTTCTTCTGCCTATATCATGAAACAAATTAATGGCAAAAGCAATGAGGCTGCTAAACAGTTTGTAGAATATTTAAAGAAGTGTAATATCAAATCCGATTTACAGCCCTATCCTTCTATTGCCTTAGGTGCTGTTGAAATTTCATTATACGAAATGGTGCAAGCTTATACTATGTTCCCAGGAGCAGGATACAATGCACAGCCTTTCTTTATTAATAGAATTGAAGACAAGAATGGCAATGTATTAGAAAGTTATTCTCCACAAAGAAGAAAAATAATTAATGAGGTAACTGCTTATTCTGTTGTAAGTATGATGCAAGGGGTAATTCAAAAAGGAACAGGAAGAAGTATGTATTCATATGCAGTCCCTACGCAATCTATTGCCGGAAAAACTGGTACCACCAATGATAATAGCGACTTATGGTTTATGGGTTATACCCCACAACTATTAGCAGGCGCTTGGGTAGGTTGCGACGACCGCTACATAAGATTCTCCGATAACTATTTTGGACAAGGCGCACATGCATCCTTACCAATTTGGGCTTATTTTATGAGCAAGGTGGCTGCAGATCCTGCATGTAATTTAGACCCTAACGCCAATTTTGAAAGGCCTTCTAGTATGTTAAATGACTTTAATGTAGACTTTGTTTCAAAAGATAGCACTGGACTTGAAAACATAAATGCTATTGAAAATACGGAAGACATTAAAGCAGAATCGGATTATACACTACCCGATGCTGAAAAAGCAGTTCCTGTTAAAAATATGCTGCCAGTAAAAAGCATCCCAGCGAAGGATAATAAAAAATCAAAGGCGAATAAAGAAGCTGCTAAACCAAAAGCACTCTTCCCTCCAAAAAAGAATTAACGCGGGTTTTTCAAGGAATAAAAAATAGAGAAATGATGGTAAAGATTTCTTTGAAAAAAAGCATTCCCATATTGTATAGTTACTCGAGGTAGTTTTAAACCAAGGCCTGCACTAAAACCATTGAACCAGTTTTGTTGGTTTTGAATATTTAAATCGAAGCGTCGAATAAAATTATAGCCAAAATCGAGATTCACTTGTTCTCCTATATTCGCTTCTGCCCCCAAAATAATATGATTAAAAATATCTTGCAAAGACGAAGGCGCCTTATACCCTTCCTGGTTATAAAAGCTAGGATCATAGAGTGTATTATTCCAAATAGAAAGTCTTTGAGCTGTTAGAGAAAATTGAATGGGTGCGTTTTCTAATTTTTTTGAAACCCCCATAATAATATTCAAAGGAAGTCTTTCTTTTTCTGTATATGATTTAATCTGCGCGCCTACATTATTGGCAAGTATACTGGCACGTAGTAATCTGCTGGAAGACGTATAGGCCATAGATAGATCCATCGCTACACCAGTAGATTTATACATTCCATAATTAGATTGAATAAGTTTTAAAGTT
>Ga0209499_1000295_pt1 | contig 36975 bp, 29 predicted proteins | sample C_130208_EF_Meta_FD_187306 | JGI IMG/M metagenome (GOLD analysis project Ga0209499, IMG submission 187306) | Freshwater microbial communities from Lake Croche, Canada to study carbon cycling - C_130208_EF_MetaG (SPAdes) (version 2) | ecosystem: Environmental > Aquatic > Freshwater > Lake... | reverse complement strand
GGTTGATGACCAAGAGCGGTCGCAATCACATGCCGACCGGCAGTGAGGTCAATGCCGCCGATCGAGTTACCGCACTGCTGGATCGTGAGTGGTCGGAGGCGAACGGCATCGGTGGTGGACCCTGAGATAGCCAGGTCGATGGGTGCTCCATCGATGGAGAGAAGATCAGAGCGACAATTAGAAGGGATGGCCGAGGGGATCGTTGGTGCGATCGTTCCCGGAAGTCCAACCTCGGCGATGCCGATTGGACGAGCGAGTGGGATGGTGGTGTTGAAACTGGCCGACGAGACCTTACGGAACGTGGGGAACGTCAGACGAACCTGGCGCCCAGTGAGTGGCGGATTGACGGCGAGAGACACAGCCACCGTTGCCCCAGGGGTCTTTTGATCTGCCACCGGAGGAATGGTCAGTGTCCGGCTTCCCTGTTCAGTGAGGATGGTCACGGAGGTCGGCACCGAATGGCGACCATCGTTGACGATCGTGATGGGCAGCTGCGAGATCGTGGTTGGTTGGGCAAGGTTGTACTGGAGCCAAGAGTCCTTGGCTCTCGCAGTGGCGAACCCGGGTTGCCAGTAGGTGGACGGATCGTGGTCGAGGGTCGTCGAGGCTCGATTGGAGAGCGATCCTGGGAGCCGTCCGCTCGAATAGGCGGCGACCTGTCCAGCCGTCCCGGCAGGCCGACCGATCAGTCGGTCAATCTGATCATCGGGGATCAGCGTGGACAGAGTGGCAGCGCCTGAGAGTGTGAAGCGACGCGCCGTAGGAATGGTTACCAAGCGCTCAATGGTGGGTTCTGCGTCAAACCTGGTCGGATACGGGCTGGACCTCCAGCGGGTCATCGAAAGCGTCAAGCGGTTGGCGATTGAGGCGCTCCCGATAGAGCGAGTCAGATCTGTGGGCATGGTGAGGACCTCGGTCACGGTGTGACCGGGGATCTGCACCTCGGCGAATCCGACTTCGGCGGCGGCGGAGCCACGGGCCTTGTCGTTACTGGTATGCAAGATGGTGATCTTGAGGCTACGGAAGGATCGAGTTGGGAAGTTGACCGATTGTCCAGTGGAAGTCCTCGATATTGCGGTGAGATCAACCTTCTCGATGGGCCCCCCGTCGAACGAGAGTCCTACCTTGGTGATCCACCGAGACACCGATCCGTTCTGCGGCTGAACCAGACTTATGTGATCCGTCGTTACCGGGTGAGCGAATGCGACACGCCACCACTGTCCACGCGGATTGGCGAAGATCCCGGTTCTCCATGCAGTGTCAAGATTTCCATCGAGGGCGCTGAAGGCGCGATCTTCGGGGATGAAGGAGAACGGGGATCCGTAGCTACTGGCGCTGACACTCGTCGCTCCCAGGTACGTCGCCATCGTCTTGGCACTCAGACGTGCCGCCGGGAACAGTTCGATGGGGGCATCGGTCGGGTCCGTCCGACGGGGGTCCTCTATTGCAGTCTCCGTGGCCCCGGCCGTCGAGGAGATGGTGTCCCAGCGAAATCCCTGTTTGCGATTCGAATCAGTGATGATGAGAGCGGCGCCATTGGACGCCAGTGCGTGGAGCCGTGCCGATTCGTTGGCGAGTGTTCCCGAGTAGAACACGGAGCTGTTGGTGTCGAGCAGTCCAGTGGGGGCGAGATTGACGAGACCCGCACCATCCCCAGCCACCACAAGCGCCCCAGTGGAGGACTCCGTGCGAAGCAGTGGTCGAGGGGAAGTGACTCCGTAGACGGCCAATTCGGGGAGTTTGCGGTTCGGATCAGGAGCTGCAAGATCCTGTTCGTCGAGCGTCGAGAAAATGGATCGATTGACTGACGGCGTTCCGAAGTTGACCGGACCGGTCAATCCAGTGGGCGTTGGATCGAGCAATGAGGCGACAGTGAGTGGATGGGGCTGACCGAAATGCTCGTACTGCGTGTCGTACTCAACAAGCAGGTTTCCGACGCTCATGATTCTGGCGATCGGGGCGAATGATGCGGGGTTTGCTGTGGCCTGTTGGATCGGATCGTCGAGGGCATAGAGCATGTCTGCGGTCGCCATCGAACCCATCACCTGCTGCTCGTGGATCAGGAACGGCCTCGTCAGGAAGGCGGATTGAGGGGCATCGACGGTGTTGCCCCATCGGAACGAGGCGAAGTCATTGCCGGGGATGGCCATCACCCGAGTCCCGGGATTCACGCTATTGAGATACCCGATGGCCGCCTGCTCTGACTTGGGCAGGTGATCGGGTTGAGAGAAATTGTTGGCGATGGTGTCGCCTCGGGCAATCGGAGCGGCGTTCGCCAGGATGATCACGATGCAGAGCAGGGCAACGGGCACCGAAGTTTTTGGAAACCTCCGCCACAGCGCGCAAAGGCCTGCCCCGAGCAGGGCGGCGAGTCCGAGGATCACCAGAGGAGTGGCTCGATCGGTCGAGCGCATGGCGAGACCGGCAGTCGTGGTGGTCATGAAGGTCTTGAGCAGTCCACCGAAGGGTGTCGGGCTGTCATAGGGGTGTGCCCCTACGGACCACATCATGCCGACAACAATCAGGAGGATGAAGTAGGCACGGAGCCTCCAGCGAAAGATGGCGGCGGCAACCAGCGCTAGCAAAGGCGGCCCGTAGGACAGGATCAGCGCATGGAGATGCTGGGTGTAGACCACAGAGGACTCGGTCCATGGTCCAAGGCGATCGAAACCGTAGAAGTACCAATACCCGAGTCCCCGAATAATCTCGGCGGCACTCGAGCTGCCGGAGGTGGCGGAGACGGTTTCGGTGTACTTGAGGATGTTCACGCCGTAGCCGGCTTCGATGGCGAGCCCGACGATCCACCAGATGCTGACCGCCACTGTCAGCACACCGATCTGCACGGTGGTGACGAGTGCCCGTCGAAGAGAGACCGAGCGTTGGATACAAAGAGCGAACAGGATCCACAGCACGGGAGCGAGACCCACGTAGATGATCGAGGAGGCATTGATCGAGCTGACCGTGAGGACGACGAGAGCGAAGAGTGCGGGGAAGCGCCAGCCACCGCGACGCAGCGCCAGCATGGTGAAGGCGAGCAACCACGGCAGGCCAGCCCACGGCAAGAGAATGACCGAGATACGACCGGCGTACTGGAGGAGATACGGCGACAGCATGTAGAAGAGGCCCGCGACGAGGGCCGCTGGTCCGGTGAGGTTGATTCGACGGCAGAGGTAGGCGACGCCGGTACCGGCGGCGAAGAGGATTGATCCCAGCCAGAGCCTCTGAGCCACCCAGAGTGGGACCTGAGCGGCATGAAGTCCCCAGAAGAACGGGCCCATGGGGAACAGATAGCCGACGTACTCGTGGGTGACGGTGCCAGCCCCGACGGTCGTGTCCCACAATGAAGCGACCTGGGGGACGAATCGGCCAGGATTGAGATACAAGTAGGTCTTCGTATCCGGCGTACTGACACCCCGTCGCGTGAGCAGGAGCGGAAGATACGCCGAGAGGGTCAAGATGAGGACCTCGACGGTCAACCACGTCCGACCCGGCCAGCGGCGACTCTTGCTTCGTGCCGTCGCTGTCGGGAGGTCGGTGACGGTGTCGGCGGGAAGGGTGGTCATGGTCAGCTCAGCAGCCCCAGTGATCGAGACCGGTGTCCCCGGAGATCCACGGCGTGCCGCTGTAGTGTAAGTCACGCACCCGGAACCGAACAGAGGGGCCGCGCTGAGGGCTCGGGAGGCCCTGACGATGTCTGAGAACGCACGTTTGACCGGTGAGCGACCCCAGCAGGGCGTCACTCCTGACTCGCTGCTGACCCTCCATGCCGCAGGCTATCGAGCCGTTCGAGAGAAATTGGGCCCCGGGCCACTGCTCGATGTTGGCTGTGGACAAGGATTCGAGTCGATCACACTTGCTGCACCGGATCGACCAGTGATCGGTGTGGACTACTCCGCAGACGCCGTGGAATTCGCGCGAAGCAAGTTTGGTGGTGAAACCTTCGAAGTGGCGCAGATGGATGCGTTCAAGCTGGGCTTTGCCGAAGGATCCTTCCAGTCGGTGTGCTCGTCTCACTTGATCGAGCATTTCCATGAACCGGCCCTCCATGTGGCCGAGATGGCTCGAGTCGTCTCCGATGACGGGGCCGTCTATGTGCTGACCCCGAATGAGCCAGCAGACTTTGAGAACCCCTTCCACCTCCACCTGTTCGATGCTGCGGAGTTGCGCACCATGCTCGAAGAGCATTTCGAAGAGGTCTGGCTCGGCGGAGTGGATGCAGTCGATTGGGTGAAGGCAGACTTTGCCGAGCGCCGGGCGAAGGCTCGAAAGGTCCTGGCCTTCGACGTGTTCGACCTGCGTCACAAAATCCCTCAGTCTTGGTACGTGGCGGCCTACACCCGGTTGCTGCCGATCGCCTACAAGTTGATTGCTCGGGGCGACTCCGGTGGAACGAAGGGCATCACCATCGACGACTGGTCGGTCACTGAACAGATCGATGAGACCACGCTGGTGCTCTTTGCGGTGGCACGCAAGCCTCGTCGGCGCTGATGTTCAGCATCGGCCTCACGGGTGGCATTGGGTCAGGCAAGTCGGCAGTCGCTGACCTGCTGGTGGAGCGCGGAGCGTGGTTGATCGATGCGGACGAAGTGGCAAGGGACGTAGTTGTCCCGGGAGGACCGGCCTATGGACCATTGATAGAACGGTTCGGGACAGGCATACTTTCGGTCGATCTGACCATCGATCGTCAGGCGCTCGCCGACGTGGCCTTTGCAGATGAAGCATCAGTGGCGGCCCTCAACGCCATCACGCATCCAGCTATCGGGATTGAGATGATCGAGCGACAGCGGTCATTGGCTGAAACCGATGCCGTGGTCGTCCTGGCGATCCCGTTGCTTCGTCCGATCCATCGAGAGACGATGGTCATTGATCAAGTGGTGGTGGTCGACTGCCCCATTGAGGTCGCAGTGGAGCGCCTGATCCGCTATCGAGCATTCCCTGAGGCTGATGCCCGAGCACGCATCGCCGCCCAGATCTCCCGAGAGGAGCGAGTGGCCGAGGCTGATTACGTGCTGGTAAACGAAGCGGGACTCGATGAGCTGGGCGTCGCCGTCGATGCACTGTGGTCGTGGATCGACGACGTCCGATCTCATGGCTGATCACCACGGTCGTCGAGGGTGACGGACTTCAAGGTTGTCTCGCCCTTCAGTCCGGCCGGCGATCAGCCGGCAGCCATCGGGCAACTCGCTGAGGGCGTGGCTGATGGACTCCGCTTTCAGACGCTCGAGGGCATCACCGGGAGTGGCAAGACCGCCACGATCGCCTGGATGATTGAGCGGGCGCAGCGGCCGACGCTGATTATCGAACCAAACAAATCGCTTGCAGCCCAACTGGCCTCTGAGCTCCGAGAGATCCTGCCGGAGAACAGGGTTGAGTTCTTTGTCTCGTATTACGACTATTACCAGCCTGAGGCCTACATCGTCAGGACCGATACCTTTATCGAGAAGGACTCATCGATCAATGATGAGATCGACCGCCTGCGGCACGCTGCCACATCCTCCCTGCTGACCCGACGCGATGTGGTGGTGGTGGCGTCGGTGTCGTGCATCTATGGCCTCGGCAATCCGACCGAGTACCAAGATCGGGTTCTTGCCATGCGGGTTGGCGACGAGCTCGACCAACGCCAGATCCTTCGTCGTCTCGTGGACCTGCAATATCACCGCAATGACCTGACGCTTCTCCGGGGGGCCTTCCGGTCCAAAGGGGACACCATCGAGGTGCATCCGGCATATGAGGAGCATGGACTGCGGATTGAACTCTTCGGCGACATCATCGATCGGATTTCAGTATTCGACACCATGACCGGAGACGTGATCGGCAGTGAAGAGGAGGTCATCATTTTCGCCGCCACCCACTACGTGGCAGGTGAAGAGACCATGCAACGAGCCATCGTCGCCATCGAAGATGAACTTCGGGAACGACTCTCGAGCTTCGAGTCAGACGGCAAGCTTCTTGAGGCTCAGCGTTTGCGGACTCGAACCGAGCATGATCTTGAGATGCTGGCCGAGACGGGCGTATGTGCCGGCGTGGAGAATTACAGCCGCCACTTCGATGGACGCTCTGCGGGAGAGCGCCCATTCACACTGATCGATTTCTTCCCGAGAGATCTCCTCGTCGTGATCGATGAGAGCCATGTGGCGGTTCCTCAGCTGAACGGCCAGTTCGCCGGAGACCGGTCTCGCAAGGAGGTCCTCGTAGACCATGGATTCCGGTTACCTTCGGCTGCGGACAACCGGCCATTGCGCTTTGAAGAATTCTTGGAGATCGTTCCGCAAGCGATTTTCGTCAGCGCCACACCAGGACCGTTCGAGATCGAACACTCTGACCAGGTGGTCGAACAGGTGATCCGGCCGACGGGACTGCTCGACCCGCTCGTCGAACTCCGTCCGACTCGGGGACAGATCGACGACTTGCGTGCCGAGATCGACAAGGAGGTGGCGCTCGGCGGTCGAGTGTTGGTCACCACGCTGACGAAGAAGATGTCCGAGGACCTGACTGCCTTCCTCGCAGAGAATGGCGTCAAGGTCGAGTACCTGCACTCCGATATCGACACGATCGAACGCATCGAGATCCTCAGAGATCTCCGCCTCGGTCGCTTTGATGTACTGATTGGAATCAACCTGCTTCGAGAAGGCCTCGATCTGCCTGAGGTCAGCCTCGTCGTGATCCTCGATGCGGACAAGGAGGGATTCTTGCGGTCACGTTCGGCACTCATCCAGACCATGGGCCGAGCGGCGCGTAACGCGCGTGGACGGGTGATCCTCTATGCCGACTCGGTGACTGCCTCGATGGAGGTGGCCATTGGAACGACCCAACGTCGTCGAGCGGTACAGGAGACGTATAACGCCGAGCACGGGATCGATCCGTCCACCGTGACAAAGGCCGTCACCGACATCCTCGGGAGACTCCGATCGAACAGATCGGCGAAGATGAGCCGGGCGGGTGCGTCTCCTCGACGCTCGGGCGGCCGGATGATCTCACCGGACACACTGGCTGGCGACGATCCCGATCTTGTGCGAACCGCCGCCGAGGTCGAACGGCTCATGCTCGAAGCCGCTGATGCGTTGCGATTTGAGGAGGCGGCCCTTCTGCGCGATGAGCTGCACGCTCTGCGCTCCGAAGCGATCGCCGAATTCGCCGATGACGAGTTGGTCGAGCCACCACCGTCACCGGGGGAACCCTAGGCAGCCTCCGCTAGCCTCCGGCTGTGGCCGACATCATCACGATTCGAGGAGCGAGGGAACACAATCTCAAGGATGTCTCGGTGACATTGCCAAGAGAGAAGCTCATCGTCTTCACTGGCCTCTCGGGATCGGGAAAGTCGTCTCTGGCATTCGACACGATCTACGCCGAGGGCCAACGGCGCTACGTCGAGTCTCTTTCGGCCTATGCCCGTCAGTTCCTCGGACAGATGGACAAGCCGGATGTCGATTTCATTGAAGGGCTGTCACCGGCCATCTCCATCGATCAGAAGTCCGCGTCACGCAACCCCCGATCGACCGTTGGGACGATCACTGAGGTCTACGACTACCTGCGACTGCTCTATGCCAGGGTAGGTCGACCGCACTGCCCGTCGTGTGGTCGCTCGGTGGCCCGTCAGACCCCGCAGCAGATCGTTGACCGAATCCTGACGATGACTGAGGGAACTCGGTTCTTGGTCCTCGCTCCAGTGGTCCGAGGGCGAAAGGGTGAGTACACCGGTCTGCTGGATGACCTCGCCACCCAGGGCTTCGCCCGTGTCCGGCTCGACGGAGAGATGATCGAGCTCTCCGAGCGCAATGACCTTGTTCTCGCCCGCTACGAGCAGCACACCATTGAGGTTGTGGTCGATCGTCTCATCTTGCGATCGGGTATTCGTCAGCGGCTGACCGAGTCCATGGAGCAGGCATTGGGCCTTGCTGGTGGCACGGCCGAGGTTCAGGCGGTCGACGAGGAAGGGGTACCGGTTGGTGAGGCGCTGACCTTTTCCGAGCACCTCGCCTGCACGCATTGTGGAACCTCGTTTGAAGAGCCGGTGCCGAGGAGCTTCTCCTTCAACTCTCCCTATGGTGCCTGTTCTGACTGTGCCGGTCTTGGAACTCGATTCGAAGTCGATCCCGACCTGGTTGTCCCCGACGATGGGCTGAGCCTCTCGGGTGGAGCGATCGCCCCGTGGGCAGGAGCGCGAAGCGCATATTTCGATGCATTGCTCACCGGCGTCGCTGAGCTCGGCGGCTTTGAGCCCGAGATGGTCTGGAGTGACCTCCGGGCCAAGGACCGCAAGCTCGTGCTCTATGGGACCGGGACCAAGAAGGTCGATATCCGTTATCGCAACCGATTCGGTCGATCCCGTTCCTACTCTTCGGCGTTTGAGGGCGTGATCCCATGGCTCCAACGGCGCCATGGTGAGTCAGACTCTGACTGGAGCCGAGAGCAGATCGAGCAGTACATGCGCGAGGTGTCGTGTCGATCGTGCGGAGGGGCTCGGCTGAAGCCAACCAGTCTCGCAGTCACCATCGATGGCCGAAGCATCGCTGAGGTGTGCGGGCTTTCGATTGCCGATGCCGTGAAGTTCTTCGAGACCATGGAGATCTCCGAGCGCGAACACCTGATTGCCGATCGTGTGACCAAGGAGATCCTCGAACGGATGCGCTTCTTGCTCGACGTTGGGTTGGACTATCTGTCGCTGTCTCGCGGTGCTGGGACACTTTCGGGCGGAGAAGCCCAGCGGATCCGGCTGGCGAGCCAGATCGGAAGTGGTCTCGTCGGTGTACTCTACGTCCTCGACGAGCCGTCGATTGGCCTTCACCAGCGTGACAATCGTCGACTGATCACGACGCTTGAGCGCCTTCGGGATCTCGGCAACACCGTGATCGTGGTGGAGCACGATGAGGAGACAATCCTTGCGTCGGACTACTGCGTCGACGTCGGCCCTGGGGCAGGGGAGCACGGTGGGGAGATCGTTCATGCGGGTCCCGTCACAGGACGTGGTGGCTTGCTCAAGAATTCCGCATCACTCACGGGCCAATATCTTTCGGGTAAGCGCAAGATCCCCATCCCTCATCAGCGTCGAGAGCCCTCGGGTGACTCGCTGCGCATTCTCGGTGCCAGCGAGCACAACCTCGATGACCTCGACGTCACCATTCCCCTCGGTGTCCTCGTGGCCGTCACAGGCGTGTCGGGCTCCGGGAAGTCCACCTTGGTCAACGAGATTCTCCTCAAGTCGCTGCTGCATCAGATCCATCGAACCAAGGAGACGGCCGGTGCTCACCGCACGATCACCGGGGTGGAGCACATCGACAAGGTGGTGGCGGTCGATCAACAGCCGATCGGGCGGACTCCTCGCTCGAACCCGGCGACCTATACCGGTGTGTTCGATTCAATCCGCAAGCTCTTCGCTCAGACCCAGGAAGCCAAGGTCAGGGGCTACCTGCCCGGCCGGTTCTCGTTCAATGTCAAAGGGGGGCGCTGCGAGGCGTGTGCCGGTGACGGCACGCTCAAGATCGAGATGCACTTCCTCCCGGATGTCTATGTCCCTTGTGAGATCTGCGGGGGCGCTCGTTACAACCGCGAGACCCTTGAAGTGCAGTTCCGGGGGAAGAACATTGCCGACGTACTCGACATGCCCGCTGCCGAGGCCCTTGAGTTCTTCGAAAAGCAACCATCAATTCGCCGCCATCTCCAGACTCTGGTGGATGTCGGCCTTGGCTACGTGCGACTCGGCCAGCCGGCCCCGCAACTTTCCGGAGGCGAGGCGCAGAGAGTCAAGCTGGCCTCCGAGCTCAGTCGCCGGCCAACGGGGCATACCTTGTACGTGCTCGACGAGCCCACAACTGGTCTGCATTTCGAGGATGTCGCCCGACTGCTCACCGTGCTGGAACGACTCGTTGATCAGGGCAACACGGTCTTAGTGATAGAACACAATCTTGATGTGATCAAGACGGCCGATTGGCTGATCGACCTCGGGCCCGAGGGCGGACACCGAGGAGGTCGCATCGTTGCGGTCGGCACTCCCGAGTCTGTGGCGACTGTTGCGGGAAGTCACACCGGAGAGGTGTTGGCCCCGCTCCTTCAGCGAACCGAATAGTTCACTTCGTGCGGGCCGATTGCCCTGCCCGACGGCGATGCCATCATCGAGACGTTCCGCAGTGGGGCGATTCCAACTGGAATGGCGAAGATCATGAGGCGCATCATCAGAAACTGAGCAGCAGCATGGTGGTCTGCGTGAGACCAACAACCACGAGATCAGCGATGGTGCTCGCGAATCGCGTGGGCGTCAGGTGATCTCGAGCATGCGCTCGAGGGCTACGAGGGCCCATCGAGCAGTCTCAGGGTCGACCGTAATCTGATTGCGGATCCGGCCCTCCATTGCTTCCTCGAGCACCCATGCGAGGTGTGGAGCGTCGATGCGCGCCATCGTGATGCAGGGGCAGACCTCATCATCAAGACAGGTAATCGTCAGCTCCGGGTGTTCTTTGGCAAGGCGGCTGACCAGGTGGACCTCGGTGCCAATCGTCACAGCGGTTCCGATAGGCGCCGCCTCGATCCATCGGATTAGAAAATCGGTCGAGCCCCATGCGTCGGCAGACTCCACGACGTCCTGCGTGCACTCGGGATGCACGATCACCTTGCCCTCGGGATACTCCTCGCGAAAGCGCCTGACCTGATCAAGGGTGAATCGGCCGTGAACTGAGCAGTGCCCCTTCCAGAGCAAGACACGTGATTGTTCGATGACCTCGGACATCTGGCCGCCGAGCGGCTGCGCTGGGTCCCAGAGGACGAGTTCCTCTTGTTCGTAACCCATGGACAGGGCAGTGTTGCGGCCGAGGTGCTGATCGGGGAGGAAGAACACCCTGTCTCCTCGGGCAGAGACCTTCTCGTCCCCAAGCGCCCAGGCCAACACGGCGCGAGCGTTCGATGAGGTGCAGACCGCACCTCCGTGGCGGCCAACGAAGGCCTTGATTGCTGCGGTGGAGTTCATGTACGTGATCGGGACCACTCGCTCGATGTCCACAATGGTGGCGAGGTCCGCCCAGGCTGCCTCCACCTGGTCGATGTCGGCCATGTCGGCCATCGAACAGCCGGCACTCAGATCAGGAAGGATGACTCGCTGCTCGGGTCCAGTCAGGATGTCAGCAGATTCCGCCATGAAGTGGACACCACAAAAGACGACGATCTCTGCGTCTCGTTGCTCCGCAGCGATCTTCGAAAGTCCAAACGAATCCCCACGGGCGTCAGCGAAGTCCATGACTTCATCCATCTGGTAGTGGTGGCCAAGGATCAGCAAGCGGCTCCCGAGTGATTCCTTGGCCGCTGCGATGCGACGGGCGAGTTCCTCTGATGACGCGTCCCGGTACTCTGCGGGCATCGATGCGGCGATCTTGATCATGGCTCCCCCTTGTGGAGCTCGTCTCACTTAGCCGGCGGGGACAGCCCAGTCGCCCTTCCGCGGATGTGTCGGCCATGAGAATCTGTGATGTGCGGGAAGCTGGGCCCGTGCTCTCCAGTCTAGGTCCACACCTTGGCGCGCCGGACGCCTTCGAGGTGGGACCATTGCGGGATGCCATTGCGTCCGCCGACGACCAGCATCCCCGACGAGCCAGGTTGCTACCAGTTTCTCGACGACAAGGGTCGAGTGCTCTACGTCGGCAAGGCACGCTCACTTCGCAGTCGCGTGAGCTCGTACTTTCAAGATCCCCGTCATCTTCATGCTCGTACGGCCCAGATGGTGGCTCAAGCTGATCGCCTTGAGTGGACCGTGACGAGCACCGAGGTTGAGGCGCTCATCCTTGAGGTCTCGTTGATCCAGTCCTTTCAACCTCGATTCAACATCCGGCTGAAGGATGACAAGAGCTACCCCTGGTTGGCGATCACGACGGGATCCGAGTGGCCTCGGCCCATCGTCACCCGGGGCCAGAGACGTCGAGGAAACCGCTACTTCGGGCCCTTCGGGCATACTCGTTCGCTTCGGCGAACCGTCGATTTGCTCTTGCCCACCTTCCCCCTACGGACCTGCGCCGACAGCAAGTTTGATCGTCACCAGCGATCGGGGCGCCCGTGCCTGCTCTTTGACATCCGCCGATGCAGCGGTCCATGCATCGGCGCCGTCGACGCTGCTACCTACGCTTCGCACCTCGAAGGCTTCACGCGCTTCTTCTCCGGCGAGGCAGACCCCATCATCCGCGACCTTGAGTCCTCCATGAACAACGCCGCTGCGGCAATGGATTACGAGCGTGCTGCGAGGCTTCGCGATGGGGTTGAGGCCATGAAAGAGGCTGCGGAATCTCAGCAACTGGTACTCGCCGACAGCGATGACCTCGACGTGGTCGGTCTCGCCGCCGACGACCTCCAGGTGGCGGCGGCAGTGCTGCATGTCCGTCATGGACGGATCGTGGGAAGGGGATCCTCAGTGGCCGACCTTGTCGAGGATCACGATGAGGGTGGCCTAATGGCGATCGTCCTCCGTGATTTCTACGGAGACCCCGCAGCGGTCATCCCCCCGATCGTGGCCACTCGAACCAAGCCGGAGGATCCTGACGCTCTGACCGCATGGTTGGAGGGCAGGCGCACAGCCCGGGTGCGGTTGACGCAACCTCAACGAGGACTGAAGCAGGGTCTGATTGAGATGGCGGAGCGGAATGCTGCTGAAGAGCTCAGCCGAGATCGACTCCGTCGGGCGAGCGACCACAATGCAAGATCCAAGGCGCTTCTTGAGCTCCAACAAGCCCTTGATCTCGACGTTCCACCGTTTCGGATTGAGTGCTACGACATGAGCCACCTGCAGGGGACCTCCTATGTCGGGTCCATGGTGGTTTTTGAAGATGGTCTGCCCATCAAATCCGCCTATCGCCACTTCAACATCAAGACGGTCGAGGGCAATGATGACTTCGCCGCCATGGCAGAGGTGCTTGAACGTCGGCTCCGCAGATGGTCCGAGGAGCCCCAGTCTGGGGGTCGTCGTGGCTTCGCCAGCCCTGCGGATCTCCTTCTGATCGATGGAGGGCTTGGACAGCTCGGTGTCGTGGTCGAGGTGCTTGATCGCTTGGGTCTGTCGGAGGCGACCGAGGTGGCGTCGTTGGCAAAGCGGTTCGAAGAGGTCTACCGCCCCGGAAGTAGCCTGCCGATCCGACTTCCTCGGGGGTCGGAAGGTCTGTTTCTGCTGCAACGAGTTCGAGATGAAGCTCACCGCTTTGCGATCTCCTTCCACCGTTCCAAGCGTGGCAAGGCCATGACGGCTCGCGTCCTCGACGACATCGTCGGGCTCGGACATGGTCGAACGGAACGTCTGACCGAGCGCTTCGGCACAATCGAGGCCATGCGCAATCGTTCGCTCGAGGAGCTTCGGGCCGAATCGTGGTTGCCGGATCACGTGGCCACGGCGTTGTTCGAACGACTCCATGAGAACCAAGAGGCGCCCCTCGGAGTTCAGGACGAGGCAGAATCAGACAATGGCTGAGTTCGTGATCGTGACTGGGATGTCGGGGGCAGGGCGGTCGACCACAGCTGCCAGCCTGGAGGACCTGGGGTGGTTCGTGATCGACAACCTCCCAGCCGCCATCATCCCGAGGCTTGGCGAACTCGTGGCCACAGCTGGTGCTGACGCCCAGCGCGTGGCGTTGATCGCCGGACGGCGGGGAGCGGGAGACGTCGCTGAACTGCTTGAGGCGATCGAGCGACTGCGCGAAGGTTCGCATATCGTGCGGGTGCTCTATCTCGACGCTCCTGACGACGTTCTAGTGCGCCGATACGAGGGTACGCGTCGACGTCATCCCCGGACATCGAGTGGAGTAGAAGAGGCGATCGCTGAAGAGCGTCTCTCCCTCGAGGGACTCCGTCGAGATGCCGACATCGTGCTCGATACCGGTGAGCTCAACGTCAATCAGCTGCGCAACCGAATCACCGAGATGTTTAGCGAGCAGCAGGCTGAGGAGCTCATGCGGACGGCAGTGATGTCGTTCGGCTTCAAGCATGGGCTCCCACTTGATGTCGACATGGTCTTTGACGTTCGCTTCCTGCCAAACCCTCATTGGGTCGATGAACTGCGCGAGCAGGTTGGTCTTGATGATCCGGTCAGGGACTACGTGCTGTCGGCACCTGAAGCCCTGAGGTTCGTTGATCAGGTGGAGGCCATGCTGCGCGACCTTCTTCCGGCATTCCGACGCGAAGGCAAGGCCTATCTGACCATCGGTGTGGGCTGCACCGGAGGCCACCACCGATCAGTGGCCATCAGCGAGGAACTTGCTCGGCGGCTGCGGGCCGACGGTCTCGCAATTTCGCTGTTCCATCGCGATATCGAGCGATGACCGCCGGTCCATCGGTGGTTGCCCTGGGTGGTGGCCATGGCACTGCAGCGACTCTTCGGGCTTGTCGACACTATGCCGGAAAGATCACGGCAATTGTCTCAGTGGCAGACGACGGGGGATCGAGCGGTCGCCTCAGCGAGGTCTTGGGTGTCCCCGCCCTCGGTGACCTCCGTAAGTGCCTCGTGGCGTTGGCTGCACCCGAATCCGATCTGGCAGCAGCCATGGAGCACCGTTTCACCGAGGGCGAGATGGAGGGTCATGCACTTGGCAATATGTTGCTCGCCGGCCTCATTCATACTGAGGGAGGTCTGGTCAACGGCCTGGCTGCCGCTGCACGGTTGCTTGGCGTGGATGGAACAATCCTCCCTGCCACCGAGGCGCCGGTTCGGCTCACGGCGTCGGGCATCGGCGGACCGACCACAGGGCAGGCTGCGATCGCTCGCTCGGGTGGGGTAGAGGAGGTCGGCCTAGAGCCATCCGGAGCCAGATCGCCACAGGCAGCCTGTGACGCGATCGCTGCGGCGGACCAAGTGCTGATCGGACCGGGTTCGCTCTACACCAGTGTCCTCGCTTGCGTGTTGCCACCTCAGATCCGAGCGGCCTTGCAGTCGACCTCGGCCATGAAGGTGTATGTCTGCAATCTCCGGCCCCAGGTCCCCGAAACTGCCGGATACAGCGTGGCCGATCATGTCGCTGCGCTCGAGCGGCACGGCGTCTTTCCTGACATCGTCCTGTGCGACACATCCTCGGGATTGACCATCGGAGACACCAGATTTCGACTCAGAGAGGAAATGCTGGCAAGATCAAATGGCTTGGTCCATGACCCCACGAGGCTAGGCGCGGCGTTGGTTGACCTGGCAGACCAACACAGGGTCAAGAGCAAGGTTAAGTACACGGTCAAGGACAAGGGGAGTTGACATCATGACGGTACGAGTAGGAATCAATGGATTCGGCAGGATTGGGCGCAACTTCGTCCGGGCCGTCCTTGATCAAGGGGTCGATATTGAGGTTGTCGCCGTCAATGACCTCACATCACCCGAGACCCTCGCCCACCTCCTTCGATACGACTCGTCCCAGGGTCGACTCGGGGTCGAGGTGTCCGTCCACGATGGTGGGCTCCTAGTGGCCGGCAAACAGATCGCAGTCACCTCAGAGCGCAATCCGGCCGACATCGCGTGGGGCGAACTCGGGGTCGATGTCGTGGTCGAGTCCACCGGTCTCTTCACCGCACGAGACGATGCTGCGCAGCACATCACCGGGGGGGCGAAGAAGGTCATCATCTCAGCTCCCGCAACTGGCGCCGACGCAACCTTCGTGGTCGGCGTCAACGACGATCAGTATGACGCTGCGGCCCACGACGTGGTGTCGAATGCCTCGTGCACGACGAACTGCTTCGTCCCGATGGTCAAGGTCCTCGATGATGCCTTCGGCGTGGTGTCGGGTCTCATGACGACAGTGCACGCCTACACCAACGACCAGAATCTGCTGGACCTGGCCCACAAGGACCTGCGGCGTGCTCGGGCTGCGGCTGTCAATATCGTTCCGAGCTCGACCGGTGCAGCCCGGGCCACCGGACTTGTGCTTCAGTCCATGCAAGGCCGCCTTGACGGCACGTCTCTGCGAGTGCCAATTCCGACCGGTTCCATCACGGACTTCTCCGCCGTGGTGTCCGGTCGGCCAACCATCGATGAGGTCAATGCTGCCTATGCCGCAGCCGCCTCCCATGGTCCACTGGCCAAGGTCCTCGTCTACACCGAGGACCCAATCGTCTCCTCCGACATCGTGGGGGATCCGGCTTCGTGCACATTCGACGCAGGGCTCACGATGGTGCAGGCAATTGACGATGCGACCAGCCTCGTGAAAGTCATGGGCTGGTATGACAACGAATGGGGCTACTCGAACCGCCTGGTGGACCTGGTGGGAATCATCGGCATCGCCTGATGGCACGCCCCTTGGCTCTCGCCGGTCTGCCACTTCTCGAAGACTTGGGTGACGTCGCTGGCAAGCGTGTCTTGGTCCGAACCGACTTCAACGTCCCGCTGAAAGACGTCGATGGTCGGGTTGAGGTGGCAGATGATTTCCGTATCCGTTCAGCAGTGCCCACGCTGTCGTGGCTCATGGACCACGGAGCCACCGTCGTGTGTGCCTCCCACCTCGGTCGTCCGGATGGAAAGACGGACGAGCGCTACTCGATGGATCCAGTGGCTCGGCACGTGAGGTCACTGCTACCCGGTGTGGAGGTCCTTGAGAACCTTCGGTTCAACGCAGGTGAGACCACCAACGATGCAGCGTTCGCAGCCTCGCTCGTGAAGGGATTTGACGCCTATGTCAATGATGCCTTCGGCGTCTCACATCGTGCCCATGCCTCGCTCGTTGGTCCGCCGTCCGTTCTACCGAGTGCAGCAGGGCGGCTCGTCCAGCATGAGGTTGAGACACTCGGAGGCTTGCTCTCGGAGCCCAAGAAGCCGTTCGTTGCAATCGTTGGTGGAGCAAAGGTGGCGGACAAACTCGGTGTACTCAAAGCTCTCGCCAAGGTAGCTGACAGCATCATCGTCGGCGGAGGTATGGCATTCACCTTCCTCGGCGCCCAAGGACGCTCGATTGGTGGATCGCTCTTTGATGCTTCACACCTCGACGACTGCGCTGGCCTTCTCAGCGGGGATGCCGAGATCCTCCTTCCGACAGACATCGTGGCGCTGTCACCCGGATCATCATTCGGTCCGGGTGAGACGTCGGGTGACGTAGACACCTTCACGGGAGATCTTCCCGAAGGGTGGGTAGGGCTCGACATCGGATCGCAGAGCGCAACGTCGTTCGCTTCGGTGATCGCCGATGCAGGCACGGTGCTGTGGAACGGACCGATGGGTGCCTTCGAGGATGAACGCTTTGCCCTCGGGACTCGTGCCATCGGCTCCGCGGTTGCCTCCTGTGCGGGCAACAGCGTGGTTGGTGGCGGTGACAGTTGTCGGGCCATCGAGGAGATGGGGCTCGTCGATCAGATCAGCTTCATGTCGACAGGCGGTGGAGCATCACTCGAGTTCCTCGAGTTCGGGGACCTCCCTGGCCTCGCTGCTCTCCGCCACGCGCCCAATGCACCAAGGAGCTGAGATGGCACAGAAGACCACCCGCACACCGATGGTGGCCGGCAACTGGAAGATGAACCTCGACCATGTCGAAGCCATCCATCTGATCCAGGCGCTCGCCCTGCGACTCCGCTCGACCGACTCCAGCCACATTGACGTTGTCGTCCACCCTCCGTTTACCGACCTTCGCTCCGTGGAAGGGATCATCGGAGCGGACAACCTGCCGATCCGCCTTGGTGCCCAGCACTGCTCGGACCTTGAATCTGGAGCGTTCACCGGTGAGGTCAGCGTGGGAATGCTGAGCCGGCTGTCCGTGGAATTGGTCTTGGTTGGTCACTCAGAACGCCGACAGTTCTTCGGCATGACGGACGAGCTCGTAGCGAGCACGGCATCGGCAGTGCTAGGCGGGGGATTGACGGCCATCATCTGCGTCGGAGAGTCCGCCGAGCAGCGCGCTGATGGCGAGACCACGACCGTATTGACGCACCAGGTCGAAATGGCATTGGCGGGCGTTGCTTCCGGTGCAGAGGACCGCGTCCTGTTCGCCTATGAGCCCATCTGGGCGATCGGCACAGGAGTGGCGGCTACCGAGGTAGATGCCCAGATGGCCTGCGGCCATATTCGCTCCGTGATCGCGCATGAGAGGACCGAGGCAATCGCCAGCACCATGAGGATTCTCTATGGTGGATCGGCGAAGCCCGACAATGCTGGTGATCTGGTGGGGCAGCCGGATGTCGACGGATTGTTGGTCGGTGGTGCTTCGCTAGACGCAGAGAGTTTCGCTGACATGATTGAGGCTGTGAGTGCCTGCTACGGTTCACCTGCCGGCAAGTGAAGGTGAAGGATTCGTGCTGACTGCTCTCTATATCGTGATCGAGGTCATCTCGGCCCTCGGGCTGATCTTCCTTGTCCTGATGCACAGCGGACGTGGCGGTGGTCTGTCCGACATGTTTGGTGGTGCCGTCGGTTCTGCGGCCCAAGGGTCAACCGTCGTGGAAAAGAACCTCGACCGAATCACCATTTGTGTGGCCCTCGTGTTCGCGTTCACGACCGTCACGCTCGGGCTGCGCTTGCAGTGAGTAGCCGAGGAGGTGGTGCCCGGTGGGCCCTCTTCGCCTTGCTCGGAGCTCTCACGATCTCCGAATCACCAGTTGGAGCGGCGTCGCTAATACCCCCAGCGCCAAAGACGATCTCCGTATCCCTGCCGGGGCCTCTCTCGGGTTGCGACCCCGTCGGTACGACGGTCACACCATCGGTTGAACAGGTCTTGTCACTCGTTCTGCCGAGGGCTACTTCGTCGGCTCCCTCGGGATTGATCGCCGCCGCGGATTCGATCTTCGTGCACTCTGAGGTCACTGACCTCAGCCCGCTGACAGTTGACTATCAGATACGCAGAGGGTCAACGTGGAGCGATGGCAGTCGAGTCGGACTTCCAGACTTTGTCGCCACTGCGCGACGCGGCGCTCGAGGCAGTGGAAAGTCTGCCCCGCAGTATCGCCAGATCCGATCAATCCGGCCTGGGTCGAATCACCACCACATCATTGTGGTGTTCCGAACGCCAACGAGCGCGTGGCCATCGTTGTTTAGTCCGCTCATGGCTGCGTCGACCCCACAAGCTGTGCTCACTTCCTGCACGTCGCCATCTGCCGCAGCGGATGTCTCGGCGGGGCCATTCGTCATCGCCACCAGCTCCCGAGACCAAGTTGTCCTCGTGCGGAACCCTCACTGGAGTGGAAGGGTCCCGCCAGCGCAATGGATCACGGTCCAAGGGTTGCGTTCGACAACACCATCGATCTCAAACGTCACCCCACCTTTGTTGATCGAGCGATCGTGGATGACCGGCCAGACGCTGGTTGATTTGTCCTCGTCAGCGACACTCTCGAGTCAGGTCGATTTGTCGAACCGTCTCCTGAGCCTCAACTTCGACACTCGTCGCGGCGCAACCTCGTCGGTCATGGTCCGACAGGCCATCGCTCACTTCATCGATCGACAGGATCTGGTGGCCACAGGACCTCAGACGCTCTTCCCCAAGATTGCCGTGGCAGGCAGCAACCTCGTGAGCCAGGGGCAGCCCGGCTACACCGGCCCACCGTCGCGTCCATTGTCGGATTCTTCGACGGTGTCGTCGACCACCACCACGCTGCCAGGAACAAAACCGACCGGCATTGACCTGGCTCGCCGCTTTCTCCAAAAGGCGGGATGGCGCCTCACGGGGGGCAAGTGGGTGAATCGCCGAGGCGTGCCCCTCCATCTTCGGCTGTCAACAGCTCGGGATGACCGTTGGGCGATCATGGCTACTCGCAGCATCGCTACCCAACTCAATCGGGCTCACCTGACCACAACCATCGAGTGGGCGCCAAGCGCTGCAGACGTGGCCGCTCAGGTGCGACGGGGTGAAGCGGACCTCGGTGTCCTAGCCCGACCAACGGATCCGTTCATTGCCCATGCGGCAGCTTGGTTCTCCGGACCCTCTGCCAATCCTTCGTCTCAGCTGTGGACCGGGTACCGCGATCATTCGATTGACACATTGGCCTCGCAAGCGCAGCGCATGCTCAACCCGGTGACGGCCCTTCCCCTCTACCAGCAGGTGGGCCGCCGATTGTGGGTCATGATGCCGACATTGCCGCTCTTCACCGAACCGTTCGTCACGGCATGGTCGAGTCAGTTGAACGGCGTCGTGGATAATCCCTACGAGCCAGGGACGCTTGCAGCGGCCACCTCATGGACCCTCAACACGCCAGCAAAGGCACCCTCACCCTGACGAGCAGGGGGTGTGGACGCGCTAAGGTGAGACCTCCGCAGCAGCGGCCACGTCGGAGTGGCGGAATAGGCAGACGCGCTAGCTTGAGGGGCTAGTGCCCGAAAGGGCGTGGGGGTTCAAGTCCCCCCTCCGACACCATTCAATGGGGAGAATCCCAATCAGGAGTGTTCAAGCACCCTGAACCGAAGAATCACCTGGAAAAGCCACTTTCCGGCCCAAGAGCGTGCCGCATACGTCTCCATGGTCGGCTACCGCCCTGATACGCTCCCCAGCTTCAACCAGTTCCATCGAGCTGGACCGTCGGCGCCGTTGTCGATCTGTTCCGATCCAGGTCGTTGCCGGTGCTCCCAGACGCGATGCGCCTAGTCCGATGGCATCGAGTGGGTAGGTAGGCGACCCCGTGACCCGTCCGCTGATGCCAAAGGCCGCAGCACCCAAGACCACCAGACCTGGAAGCCTTCATGGCCGCTATTCAGCCGACACAGGCAGCTCCTTGCTGCCTATGGGCCACGTGTCGGCAAGGCTCACATGGCCCTGGAACCGATGGGGTGGCCTTCATCGCCAGACGACCCTGGCACTCCGAAAACACCTAAAGACCACTATGGGCACCGGGTGACGCAGGGGACTCTATGTTCATCCTCGTGGAACTCAACGAGAAGTGGATCCGTGTGTACCCATGTCCAAGGTTCTGAACCTGATGGTCAAGGGAGTGCACTGACGGATCCCCATGTCAGCGATCGAGATGAGATCGAACCTGTAACGGCGACGCTGGCCGAGGCCTTCCATAACGATCCGGTGTGGACGTGGGCCATCCCGGATGCCTCTCATCGTCGTCGACGGTTTGGCTGCTTATGGTCACTGCTCATCACGAGCGCAGTCGAATCTTCCTGGGTGTGGTCTACAGCGGAAGCCGGAGCCGTTGCACTGTGGAATCCTCCAGGGGTACCCGACCTTGTCTCCCCCTACGACGAGGAGGTCGATGAAGTGATCGATCGCCAGTTCGGGTCCGGCGCCGAGCGACTTCGGTCGGTCCTTGCTGCGTTCGATCAGCATCGACCCACCTCGCCCGAGCACTTCTACCTCAACATGTTCGGCGTCAGAGACGATCAACGCGGCAAAGGGCTCGGGATGGAACTGCTCGCATTGAACCCTGAGGCCATCGATGCACTCGGTCAAGCGGCCTACCTCGAGAGCTCGAATCCCGCCAATAACAAGCGTTACCTGGCCCATGGATTCGAGATCCTCGAAGAATTCTCCTTACCGGAAGGAGGACCAACGGTCACCACGATGTGTCGCGATGCGCCGCAGGTGCCATCGCACTGATCCGATCGGCTCCTCTGGTGCGTCGCGCCCGTTCAGACCACGGGAATGGGTGAATCGATCTCGAGACGGCCGTCCTCATGAGCGAACACCGTGATCGGACCATGGGGCGTGGGAACCCGAGCGCTGGCCCACTCAAGACCGCCGAGCGCCGGTCGCACGCTGACTGATCCGTAGCCCGGGCTAGCGGGCCGAATGCCAAGCGTATGGACGATCAGATCTCGGGTCGGGGTTGAAGACCACCCATGGCAACGGGTCCCGCCATTCCAACACTCGGGCCACGTTGTCTCTCCAGCATCGAGAAAGCTGCTCCATTCGAGAAGCTGCTCGGCCACGAGATCCGCGCGTCCAGCGCGTGCTAGCCCGTCATGGAGTACGTAGCGGAAGAAGGGCTCGGTGGCGACCATCTGCTCGTCGGGATCCCACGTTGGCTCGGGATATCCGTTCACGAGGTGGATGAATCCCGACGAATCAGAGTCAACCGCCACGGTATCCATCACGAACGAGTGCCGCAGGAGTCGATCTCGGTCGAGCAACCGGGCAATCACCCGATCAACGCGGCCGTCCGGTATGAGTCCGGCGGCGAGAGCGGCAGCCCCTCCATGCTGAGCTGCGGCGCGTGATTGCGCACCATCGACGATGCAGTCCACGTAGACGCTGCGCCGTTCATCCCAGAAGGACTCGAAGCCGGTTCGCACCCCCTCGAGGCGACCTCGGGCCCAGTGAGCACTGCCAGCATTCCCCATCGCCTCAGCCATCTCTGCAAAATCTTCGAGACCGCGTGCCCAGAGTGCGTTGAGCGTCGACGAGCGGCCATGATGGTAGACGCTCGCCCAATCGAGTAGCACCCATCCGGTCACATCAGCAAGGAGTCCATCGTCGCAGAGGTAGGACTCGAACCACCGGAGCACTCGTTCAGCGACCGGCAAGAGCGACTCCACAAGCTCAGCGTCGCCCGTGTACTGCCAGAGGTTCAGAATCGATCGCACCCAGTGCAGCGACCAGTCCGGAACCATGGTTCCATCTGCCTCCCAGAAATCCGACGCGGGAGCCATCGCAAGCATGCCGTCGGAACGGGGCATGGCGGCGAGCTGCGGATGCCAGCGAGCCATGGACCAGTCTGGGTTGCTCACGAGGTCCACCATCTGGTGGACAACCGAATCTCCGGTCCACGCACGTTGCTCACGGGTCGGGCAGTCAATGTAGGCATCGAGGGCGCAGAGATCCACGGTGCGCAGACCAACCGCGTGAATCTGCTCGATGACAGGATCAGAGCACGAGAAGGTCGCACCCTTGGGTCGTGGTCGGTGTCGATCCTGAACGGCGACTGAGACCGACGTGGCATCGCCCCGCATTGACACATGGAGGTACCTCGTCCCGATGATGTCGAAGGTCTCGAATCTCTGCAGGCGTCGGTCATCACAGACATAGCGAAAGCCCGCATGCTGGCCAAGCGTGACAAGCCGACCGCTGGCATCGAGATGCTCAGCGGCCGCAACATCAATCACTGTCCCTTTCGTGGCACCAACGACTTCAAGCTGAACCGTGCCCGCAACGATGATGCCAAGGTCGAGGTGAGCGACTGCAATGGGTTCGTGACCGTCGAGACCTTGATCGGCAAGGACCTGTCGAACGGGATCGATTTGCCGCTCCGCACCGACGTCGTCAGAGAAGACCAGTGGACCATGGACGTGGAGCTGACCGCCCGGCAGCAGCGCTCGGACCGGTGGGAGCAGCATGCCGAATGGTTCGCTGGGAGGGTGAGGGTCACTTCGGCCCCCGGTGTGCACTGGAGTGATCTCGGTGGCTCTGCGCCAGAGCGAATCGTCAAAGCCAGGCAGCTCCCATCCGATCGGGTGTAGTTGAGCGTCGAATGACTCGAGTGGCAGACATGCCACATCTCCCGGAAGGGGGACGGATGTCCAGGCAGCACCCGGCGTCGACTGCCATGATCGATCCGAGACGATCCATTCATCGCCGATCAGCATCTCGAACACCACACTTCCAGCACCAAGCGAGTAGCTCGGTGGCACGGGAGTCCACCACGAGGTGGCCTCGCCGAAATGTCGGGCGGTGATGGCCACCACGTTCTGGCCTTCGATGAGGAGACCGGCCAATTCAACGATGTCGTAGTGCGCCTGACGAGGATCAGATCGGACAGGACCTCGAGCGGCCTCGACACCATTGACGGTGAGCACATAGCGTCCATCGACCCAGAGCCGACATGGGGCTGTCGGGGGGACGCTGTCAAGCCTGAAGGACCGGCGCAATAGAGCGATTCGATCCGAGGGCTCATCGAGGATCGGTCTTGTGGCCGTGGCTGTCGTAATCCGTGGTCGCTCCGACCAAATCCATCTTCCTCGCCATCGAGATCCGAAGGGTGTCGGATGTCTCGGGGGTGGCATGTCGTGATGGTATCCCTCTTGATCGACACTGGTCCGGGATCTTCATGTGGGTGCCGTTGGCGCAGGTATGCCTGGAACGAGCATCGTGGTTTGGTCATAATCAGTGACAGCTGCTCGCTAGGGTCGCCGGACTAGAAGCCAACTGACGAGGAGCGCAATGGCACAACTGGAGGTTGAGACACGACGACAGATCCTCGACGTCACTGTCGCACTGCTTGATGCAGCGAGAGGGAGCCGGGTCAGACTCCGTGACATTGCCGATGCTGCCAACGTGGCCATTCCGACGATCTACTACCACTATGCCGACCGCCAATCGCTGCTTGCCGAAGCGCAAGCGGTCCGTCTCCTCGGCATCTTCGACGAGATCACGGACGCAACCTCGCCAACGGTGAATGCCATCACTGCGGCCGATCAGGATGGCTACGTCGAAGCGGTGGCTGAAACCCGCGAGCCCTACTGGAAGCCGGACAACCGAGAGTCTGTCTGGCGGTCGATCGAAGCGATGGTTGAGGTCAGGCGAGATCCAGAGGTCTTCTCGAGGGTGTCATCCGTGATCGAGGATCGAATTCGCCAGCGTGTCAATGCGGTTGAGCGGCTCCAACGCATGGGCTGGGTCACGGATCAAGTCAATGCAGGCCAGTGGGTGTTGTTCTACTTCGGCGCGGCATTTGGTCAGGTCTTTTGGGATCTATGCCCAGGAATCAACACCGTGACTGGGGTAAACACAGCTGTCGACTGGATACATTCGGCCATTTCGCCCGCTGGTGTCGATGCCACGCACCGGAAGGAACGCTCGGCTGATGTGTGATTCCGACAACCTTTGGCGTTGCTGAGACCAGCACGTGGCTGATCACGACATAGGTTGCGGGCTAATTCGGTAGGGTTGTCGTACCTTGTCGCCAGATCAGCTGGCCGGTTGAACTGCCAGGAGGCACCACCATGGAGTACCGCAACCTCGGACGAACCGGACTCAAGGTAAGTGCCCTGAGTTTTGGCTCGTGGGTGACATTCAAGACCCAGCTCGACACGGGCCTCGCCGCCGAATGCCTCTCGGCGGCCCGTGATGCAGGGGTCAATTTCTTTGACAACGCAGAAGGCTATGCCGCCGGCGAGTCGGAGCGCATCATGGGAGCAGCGATCCAGGATCTGGGGTGGGAGCGAAACTCGTATGTGATCTCCACCAAGCTCTACTGGGGAATCCACGACGAGATCAACATGAAGAACACGTTGAACCGTAAGTACCTCATGCAGGCAATCGACGGTTCACTCGACCGATTCGGGCTCGATTTCGTTGACCTCGTGTTCTGCCATCGCCCGGACCCCTCGACGCCGCTTGAAGAGACAGTGTGGGCAATGTCGGACATGATCTCGCAGGGCAAGGCACTGTACTGGGGAACCTCTGAGTGGTCAGGCGCTGAGATCATGGCGGCCTGGGCTATCGCCGACAAGCACCACCTGCATAAGCCGCTCTTCGACCAGACTCAGTACAACCTGCTGTGGCGAGACCGAGTGGAGAACGAGTACGCCCGCCTCTATGACGAGATCGGCCTCGGCCTTACAACGTGGTCACCGCTTTCCTCAGGACTCCTGACCGGCAAATACCTCGACGGCATCCCAGAAGGCTCCCGTGCCACTCTCGAGGGCTACGAGTGGCTCAAGTCGACGCTGACGGACCCTGTTCGCAATGCGAAGGTTGCCAAGTTCAAGGCGGTGGCGGACGACATCGATGCGTCCCTCGCTCAGCTGGCGCTCGCTTGGTGCGTCCGCAACCCCAACGTCTCGACGGTCATCACGGGTGCGAGCACCCCTGAACAGGTCGCCGAGAACATGTCGGCGCTCGACATCCTCGACCGCCTTACGCCGGAGATCATGGAGCGGCTTGACATCATCAGCGTCTTCGGCTGATCACTTCAGGACAGTCGACCACCTGACGATGGTGCGGTCAGGTGGTCAGCTTCCTGACAGCCCAGCGATGGGGGTCCCGAAGTAGGTGACTGGAAGGAGCTGGGGGCCTTCGGCCAAGCGACGAGCATCGCCGAAGCAGTCACCGCTGATGAATCGGCAGCTTGTGAGCAGTCGAGGTCCCACCTCGGTGAACACGGCTCCAGCCGCATGAGCGATCACGGCGTCGACAGAGTCATAAGCCTCGTACAGTCGAGCCGTCATCGCCGCTTCGTCGACGTACCAGTCGTACAACTGGGTGCCGGGTTCCGTCGAGCTGATGGCGCAACATTCGTCGACGCATGACCGAAACACATCGAGGTCGGTGACCTCGATGTGGAAGACGAACCTGATCTGTGCGGAATCACTCATCGGATATCTCCTCGTTGTCGACGATCAGCATGGGTCAGTTGTCGTCGGTGCGCCAGTTGAGCTTCGAAACCCAGTGAGGTGGGCGGCCGATAAGGTCAGGGAGTCGACATCGGACGAGAGAGGTCACCATGGGTGAAGTGCAGCCATCAGACGAGGCACAGCGGTCGGTTCCCGGCCACGCCGTTGAGGCGGGATCAGGAGATCGGCCGCACCCTGGCGACATCGTGATCGATCCCAACCTCGGTATCGTCCCGGAGCCGTTGGTCGGCAGCGATACCTCGACTGCGCTTGACGAGGACGAGTCATCGACGACGATCCCAAGGCCAGTGCTCTGGGCGATGAAGGCTCGTCGTCACACCCAGTGGCACCTGCTGCCCAGCAGTGAGCGCCATCAACGGCTTCGCCAGTCGATCGGCTCAGGTAGTGATGAACTCCACGTTATCGATGATGGCCGCCATCACGTGATGATTGGGCGGCTTGTGGGAACCGTGAGCGATGACGTCGCATATTGCCTAGTCGGCCGGTTGAATCGAGACCACCTGCAGGCCATCGAGGGAGGGTCCGTCCCGGCCTCGGCTGCCTACAACGTGGCCACCGAGGTCGTTCTGTGCGCCACGGCCACCGAGGTGGGGGTTGAGTCATCCAATGTGTTCGATGTGTCCCGTTTCTCAGATGCCGCCAGCATTCCTGCTGAATATCTCCCGGGCGCAGCCCTTCATCATTTTGCAGCACCTCTGGAGATCACCATCTATTGATGCAACCCAGTCCGAGCGGAAACACGCCAAGGTTGGCTCCCATGCCCATTAGCTCCGATCACGTGTCCCTCGACCAGCTAGCCGACGAGCACCTCGGCAGGGTGCTTCTGGCCATGGCCGGTGAGCATGCTTCAGCCCGAGACGATCAGCGCACTGCAGTCCGAGGCCTGTTGCGCCCGAGCGCCCGAGTCCTCGTTGTTCAGGCGACTGGGTGGGGCAAGTCGGCCGTGTATTGGGCTGCGACGTCGGCACTGCGCTCGTTGGGTCGAGGTCCGACCATCGTCGTCTCACCACTTTTGGCCCTCATGCGTGATCAGGTCGCCGCCGCCAACCGGGCCGGACTCCGTTCAGCCGCCATCAACTCAACCAACGTTGACGACTGGGATGACGTGATCGCCCAGGTCGGCAACGACAATCTCGACGTTCTGATGATCTCCCCTGAGCGACTCAGCAACGACCGCTTCATGGCGCAACTGGGACACCTCCTTATCTCCGCTGGGCTCATCGTGATCGATGAGGCTCACTGCATCTCGGACTGGGGGTTTGATTTTCGACCCGACTATCAACGCCTCTCAAGGGTCCTCACCGAGGCTTCCAGTACGCCGGTCCTCGCAACGACGGCAACGGCAAACGCCAGAGTGACGGCCGACGTGGCGGCCCAGATGGGGGACCAGACGCTGGTGCTTCGGGGAAGCCTGGCGAGGACTTCGCTCCGACTTTCGGTCATTCCCGAATTCACGGCGCTTGAGCGTTACGCATGGGTCGATGAGGCGCTCGGCCTGCTCATCGGATCAGGCATCGTCTATGTGCCCACTGTGGCGGAAACCGAGCGGCTGTCGGATTTTCTGAGGTCTCAGGGTCACCGAGTGGCGGCGTACTCCGGACGCCTCGATCCTGAGCGTCGTGCCGAGGTCGAAGTCGAGCTTCGTGCGAACACGCTCAAGGCGGTGGTCGCCACGTCAGCGCTCGGTATGGGCTACGACAAACCCGACCTCGGCTTCTGCATCCATGTTGGATCGCCGGATTCACCAGTCGCCTACTACCAGCAGGTGGGTCGAGCCGGTCGGGCCATTGAGCATGCCGAGGCCGTGCTGTTGCCGGCGGAGACCGACGAGCGCCTCTGGGAATACTTCGCCACCGCGTCGATTCCGCGTCCGAACGATGTCACTCAGGTCATGGCTCTCCTCAATCATGCCCAGGAGCCCATGAGTGTTCCTGCGCTGGAAGCCGCTTCAGGGATCCGGCGCGGTCGGCTTGAAGGACTCCTCAAATTGCTCGCCGTCGACGAGGTCGTAGAGCGAAGCAGCCAGGGGTGGTTGACGACTGGAATTGTCTATGAGCTCGACGAGGACAAATGGAACGGGATCCGTGCCGCCAGGGCCGCCGAAGCTGATCTCATGCGCGCATACGCACAGGGCAGAGGGTGCCTCATGGAATTTCTCCAAATCGCCCTCGACGATCTCGATCCGAAGGCCTGCGGTAGATGCTCGGTCTGCACCCAAGTGGTCCCGGCACCCGGGAATCGGCCTAATCCCGAGAAGGTCCAAGCCGCCCAAGCTTTTCTCCGAGGAAGAGACGTGCTGATCGAGCCCCGCAAGATGTGGCCTCCGCAGACCGAGGGACGCCGAGGGCGGATCAGCGGAGCGTTGGTAGGCCGCGCTCTCGCCTTCGCCGACGATCCGTCATGGCATGCCGCCGTTTCGCTGGCGTCGGGATCCGACGTGCCGGTGAGTACCGAGGTGTTCGATGGTCTCATCGACGTATTGTCAAGATGGAGGGCTGTCTGGGGGGAGCCACCAACTGCCGTGGTCCCCATGCCATCACGCCATCACGGAGTTCTCCTGGGCGATCTCGCCCATCGGATCGGTGAGGCCGGAAACATCGAGGTTCTCGACATTCTCGAGGTGACCGGACCGGCACCCTCTCCCGACGCGACCTCTGCCGTCCGAGTTGCTCAGCTGCTCGCCGGCATGTCGGTCACGGTTGGGACCGAGGTGCCCGCTGGTCCGATTCTGCTCGTCGACGATCGCTATTCGAGTGGGTGGACCATGACTGTGGCGGCATCGATGCTTCGATCCGCTGGCGCCAACAGCGTCCTGCCGCTCGTGATCCATCAATTGCCGTAGAGCAACGAGAGGGATCTGCCGCCCGAGCACCGCTACGCTGAGGGTCTCGTGAGGAGCGTGAACATGGCAGAGATCGTTGTGGGAATTGATGGTTCAGAGAGTTCAATCCGGGCTGCCCGATGGGCGGCCGGGGAGGCCGGGTTACGTTCAGCGACTCTTCGGCTGATCTGCGCATACGATGCGCCGGCCACGTGGCTCGGAATGGGTGAGGCACTTGGTGCCACCATGACAATGTCGATCAGCGAGGATGACCTTCACAGCTACGGATCGGCGACGTTGGATGATGCGGTCGCCAAGATTGAGGTGCCCGACGGTGTGGAAGTGATCAGGCAGCCACAGATGGGCAAGCCTGCCAACCTCCTCATCGCTGCCTCAAAGACAGCGGACCTCCTCGTGATCGGAAGCCGGGGCCATGGAGACCTCGGTGGCGTCTTGCTCGGATCAACCAGCATGCACTGTGTCCATCACGCTCAATGCCCTGTCGTCGTGATCCCTCACAACGCCGCCTGATGCTTCAGGGTGAGACCACCGTTGTCCTCGACCTCGATGGTGTCGTCTGGTTGGCCGGCCAGGAAATTCCTGGAGCAAGTCAGGCCGTCGAGATCTTGCGTACTTCAGGTCGCAAGATCCTGTTCGTGACCAATAATTCCTCACCGACGCTTGATCAAATGGTGCGGCGGCTTGGGCGCATCGGTATCGACGCGCAGGTTGACGACCTCATCACGGCTGCAGTAGCGGCAGCGAGCGTGCTCGATCCGGGAAGTCGAGCTCAGGTGATCGGTGATGCAGGCGTCCATGAGGCCGTCGAACGACGTGGGGTCGTCGTTGATGGTGTGAACCCCGACGCCGTGGTTGTGGGATGGGAGCGAACCTTCAATTTCGAGACCATCTCATCAGCGGCGCACAACATCCGAGCCGGAGCCCGGTTTGTGGCCACCAATGACGATCCGACCCACCCCACCGTCGACGGACTCCTCCCCGGCACAGGGGCCCTCGTGGCAGCCATCGCCACCGCAGCTGAGACCAAGCCACTGATCGCGGGGAAACCGGGTCAACCCACGATCGAGCTGATCGGCGAACGGGGAGGGGAGATCGAAATCTGCATCGGGGATCGTCCCTCGACTGACGGTGCACTGGCCGCAGCGCTTGGGGCGCCGTTCGGACTCATCACCTCGGCCGCCACGCCCGCGGGAGATCATTTCTTCGCTCACCAGGCGGCCAGCCTTCTCGAGCTCGTGAAGCGCCTGGTTGGCTGATTCGACGCGAGTGACGATGATGCTTTGCTCGACCGGCTTCGTGATTAGATGAGTCGAAAGGCAGGAGGAAGCACGCATGATCACCCACAGGTTCCTCAAGGCAGCGCAGTTGATTTCAACGGTGAACCTGTCGAAGATCGAGGAGTCAATCCGCCAGGCCACCCGCGTGCCACGTGAAGCCGCCGGTGAGGCGGCTGTTCAGATAGGTGATGCAGGGACGCTCGCCGGCCGGAAGGTCGTCGAGGTCGCAGGCTCATCATTGCGGGCCATTGGCCGCACGGTCTCCCAGGTTTCCGGGGCGAACGACGACCCAGAAGGGGACTGATCCTTGGGTCGCGTCCGTCTTGACGTCCTACTCGTTGACCGGGGCCTGGTTCGCGATCGCTCCGAGGCGGTCCAGATGATCGATGCAGGTCGCGTGCTCGTCAACGGCTCGGTTGCTCAGAAGGCAGCTCGGCAGGTCACTACAAGCGAGGCGGTCCACGTGGCATCCCCACCCGCACGGTTCGTGAGCCGGGGTGGCCTCAAGCTTGATCGGGCACTCCACGTCTTCGGCATCGACCCGACGGATCGGACGGCTGTCGACGCCGGGAGCGCCACTGGTGGGTTCACCGACTGCCTCCTCCAAGCCGGCGCGGTCGCGGTCGTCGCCGTGGATGTTGGGTACGGTCAACTCCACGAGCGACTCAGGGTCGATCAGCGAGTCATCTCCCTCGAGCGCACCAACATCCGCGATGTCGATCGAGAGCGGGCAACCAGTCTGCTTGCTCCACGTCCAGCCCCGTCGCTGGTGGTAGCGGACCTCTCATTCATGTCGGCTCGGCTTATCTGCGCCAGACTCTTGGAGGTGAGCGGAGAGATGGGCGAGACGGTGATCCTGTGCAAACCCCAGTTCGAAGCGAGCCACGAAGCAGCCTCGCGCGGCCGTGGTGTTATCCGCGAGCGATCGGAGAGATCCGCCGCCCTCAAAGGCGTCACCGCGGCGATCGGCGAATGTGGAGCGACCGTCAAGGGGGTGACCTGCTCACCGATCCTTGGCCCAGCGGGAAACGCTGAGTTTCTGGTGCACGCCAGCCAGGGAAACGTGGTCGACGAGGGGACCGTTGGGGCCATGATTGATGCAGCACTCGACGAGGCGGAGACGCTGTGAGTGACGCCCATGTGGCGCTGGTGGTCCATGCCGGTCGTCCCGATGCGGTAGCACTCGCAGCTTCGACTGCAACCGAGCTCAGGGCACGAGCAATCGACGTGAGCGTGGTCACCATTGAGCGCTCGTCCGTGTTCGGCGAGCGTGATGCTCTCGACAACCTCACTCCAGACATGCTGGTCAGCCTGGGCGGAGACGGGACGTTCCTGCGGACTGCACGTCGTGCTCATGAACTTGATATCCCAGTCCTCGGCGTCAACTTCGGTCGAGTGGGCTACCTGCTCAACATGGCACCGGCGGAACTGCATGGAACAATTCTCGAGACATTGTCGGGAGCAATTCCGATCGAAGAGCGATCCGGACTCTCGATCACGTTTCCCCTCGAAGGGCAGACCGCGGAGCTGTTTGTGGTCAATGAGGCATCCCTCGAGAAGACTGTCCCCGGTCACGTCGTCAGGATCAGCTCGTCGATCGACGGGGAGGATTTCCTGACCTACGCCGCCGACGGAGTCTTGGTGGCCACGCCAACCGGATCGACCGCGTACAACCTGTCCGCTGGCGGACCTGTCTTGGCTCCCAGCATCGACGGGTTCGTGATGACCCCGGTCGCACCACATTTCGTGATCGATCGCAGCGTGGTCCTCGGTGGTGAGCAGGAGTTGACCCTCGGAGTTGTCGGCGAGCGACCTGCAGTGTTCGTGGTCGATGGTGTTTCCGTGGCGATCCTCGAGCCCGGGCAGACTGTGAGGTGCCGGCGCCACACCCGACGACTGAAGGTGGTCGTGCTGGCGGAGGTCGGACTCGGTCAACGGCTCCGCGAGAGCCTTCGGCAAGGACACGAGTGAGGCTGTGCTCCTCGAACTGACCGTCAGACGCCTCGGAGTAATCGAGGAGTCGACCTTGGTGTTCGGTGCCGGGCTGACGGCGCTGACCGGTGAGACGGGAGCCGGCAAGACACTCTTGGTGGACGCTCTGGCCATCGTGATGGGCGGCCGCCCTCCTCGAGGGATCGTGCGGGCCGGCGAACCGGCCTATGTCGAGGCCGTGTTTCGACGCGCCGACGGTACGGACGTGATCCTGGCTCGTGAGATTCCGTCAGAAGGACGAGCGCGCGCATGGGTCGATGGTCGGTTGGTCTCCCTCGCTGTCCTGAACGAAGCTGCGACCGGGTTGTGCGATATCCACGGCCAACACGAGCACCAGTCTCTCCTATCCCCGGGAGCAGTGCGTTCGGCGCTTGACGCCGTGGCCGGCATCGAACGGGCAGCCATGCTTGCGGCGCGTGCCGAGCTTCGCTCGATCGAATCATCGCGAGCAGATCTCGGTGGCGATCCCTCGGCGATCGAGCGAGAGTGCGCCCTTCTCGATCACCAAGTTGGTGTGATCGATGCTGCCCACATTGCCGATGTCGGAGAGATCGATCGTCTTCTCGCTGAGGCAGCCTTGCTGTCGGATGCTCAGCAACTTCGGACGGCTCTGGCGACTGGCCTCGATCAACTCGAGGGTCACGAGGGGAGCAACCCTCGAGACTCGATTGCTCAACTTCGCCAACAACTCACCAGCTACCCCTCGTTGGCGAAGACCACCGAGACCCTCGAAGCCGCCGAGGTTGCGCTGGCCGAAGCATCGTCGGCGCTGAGGTCATCGCTCGAAGCAATTGAGGCAAACCCACAACGATCCGAGGAGATTGACGATCGACTTCGGGTACTCCATGACCTGTGCCGGATGCACGGACCAGCCCTCGCCGATGTCCTTGCCGCGCGAACTGACCTTGCTGAGCGATCTGGACAATTGCGCTCGGCATTGGATCTTCAGGGGGAACTCGAAAGCGCCCTCGCCGCTGCCCAGGTCAATGTCGATCAGCAGCTCATCATTCTCGAATCAGCGCGTCGGGCTGCCGCTCCCACGCTGCTCAGAGCGCTCAAGGATCGGCTGGCAGACTTGGCCCTCGGCCGATCGGAGGTCGACCTACAGATCGACGGTCCGGGTGGCGAACACGTTGAGTTGCTCTTTAGTGCCAACCGAGGCCATGCACTCCAACCCGTGGCAGCGGTTGCGTCGGGCGGCGAACTTGCTCGGTTGATGTTGGCACTCCGACTCATCCTGCCGGGCGGTCCAAGATGCATGGTCTTCGATGAGGTCGATGCCGGTATCGGCGGGTCGACCGCCCTCGTGCTGGCTGGGGCGCTCAATGAGGTAGCGCTTGACTGCCAGGTGCTGGTTGTCACGCATCTCGCACAGGTGGCGGCAGCAGCGAACCGCCAGGTGGCCGTGATCAAGACCACTGGCGAACGTGATGGTGCCAGCGCCCGTGAACTCGACGGACCGGAACGGATCAGCGAGATCGCGCGAATGCTCTCGGGTCATCCGGATTCCGAAGCTGCTCGGCGGCACGCGTCAGAGCTCCTCGCCCTTGATCAGACAGATGCGCACCAACTGCCGTTGGTCTAACCTGACGTACCAGTGATGCACGCCAAGAGCCCTCAACCCCGATGAGCAAGTTCATCTTCGTCACCGGTGGAGTCTCAAGCTCTCTCGGCAAAGGACTGACCGCCTCGTCGCTCGGTCGACTCCTCAAGATGCGTGGCTATCGCATCACCATGTGCAAGCTCGACCCCTACATCAATGTGGATCCGGGAACGATGAACCCCGGCGAGCATGGCGAGGTGTTCGTCACTGATGATGGGGGGGAGACCGACCTCGATCTTGGGCACTATGAGCGCTTCATCGACGAGAGCTTGAGCCGTAATTCGAACACCACCACCGGGTCGATCTACTCATCGGTCATCGCCAAGGAGCGCCGGGGCGACTATCTAGGCAAGACCGTGCAGGTAATCCCACACGTCACTGACGAGATCAAGGAGCGGGTAAAACGTCTGGCTTCCGACGATCTTGATGTGGTGATCGTTGAGATCGGCGGCACGGTCGGCGACATAGAGATCGTCCCGTTCATCGAGGCCATCCGCCAGTTCCGACGCGATGTAGGTCGGGACAACGTCTGCTACGTCCACCTCACCCTGGTTCCCTACCTTGCGGTCAATGGCGAGCAGAAGACCAAGCCCACCCAGCACTCGGTGACAGAGTTGCGCAGCCGGGGCATCCAACCTGACGTCATCGTCTGCCGGAGCGACCAGCCGATCTCCGAGGGCCTCAAGCGCAAGATCTCACTGCTCTGTGATGTCAACATTCAGGCGGTCATCTCGGCAATCGATGCATCGAGCATCTATGAGATCCCTCTGGCGATGCATGAGGAGGGCCTCGATGACTTCGTGTGCGATCTGTTGAAACTCGATGTCGAAGATCACCCGATCAACCTTGCTTCATGGGAGGATCTTGTTGATCGCGTGGAGCACCTCGATCGCACCGTTCGCATCGGAGTCATCGGCAAGTACGTCAACATGCCAGACGCCTACCTCTCGATCGTCGAATCGCTGAACCACGCTGGTTTCCATCACGGCGCCAAGGTGGCACTTGAGTGGATCGATGCCGAGCGAGTTCCGACGGAGATCGGCGTCGATGTCCTCGAGCGCCTTGACGGAATCGTGATCCCGGGAGGATTCGGTGAGCGAGGCATCGAGGGGATGATCGCAGCGGCACAGATTGCTCGCGAATCACAGATTCCAGTCCTCGGGATCTGCCTCGGTATGCAGGTGATGGTCGTCGAGACGGCACGCAATATCGCCGGTCTCGAAGGGGCAAACTCCTCCGAGTTCGATCGACTGTCTCCCCATCCGGTGATCGATCTCATGGCTGAGCAGCTCGATGTTTCCGACATGGGCGGGACCATGCGTCTTGGTGCCTACCCAGCCATGCTGTTGCCCGGGAGTCGAGTGGCAGACCTCTACGGCACTGAGGTCGCCTCGGAGCGCCACCGTCATCGCTATGAGTACAACGGTCGCTACAAGACACGTCTTGAGACCGCCGGCCTGCTGTGCTCCGGAGTATCCCCCGATGGTCGGCTCGTGGAGTTCGTCGAACGGCCCGATCACCCGTTCTTCGTCGGAACCCAGGCGCACCCGGAGTTCAAGTCGCGGCCCGACCGTCAACACCCACTCTTTCAGGGACTGCTTGACGCAGCACTCGACCGGGCTGAAGGTCGAGCTCCTCACCTGATCGATCTCGACACCATCCGCTGAGCACCTTGTGTCTCCGTTTCGACAGACGGCCCAAGAACGGCTCTTCGAAGGGTTCATTGTTGCCATTGATCGTCTCCACTTCACCTCCCACCTAGGGGCCTCCTTCGATCGGGAGATCGTTCGGCACCCCGGTGCTGTGGCCGTCGTTCCGGTTGACGACCAGGGTCAGGTTGTGCTGATCAGACAGTTCCGTGCCTCTGTCGGGGCCCCGATCCTCGAGATCACTGCGGGAACCTGTGACGTCACGGGCGAGGATCTTGAGGCTACGGCCCGCCGTGAGCTCGTCGAGGAGGTTGGCCTTGAGGCGCGCCGTCTCGAATTGCTTGGAATCTTCATGAACTCGCCGGGGTACTGTGATCAGCGAACGCACGTGTTCCTTGCGACCGGCCTGACCGACGTCGGAAGGGCACCTGAGGGCCCCGAAGAGGTCGAGGCCACAGTGGAGCGGCTCGATCTTGGCGAGGCGGTCTCGATGGTCCTGCGTGGAGATCTGATCGATGGCACGACTGCGTATGGCGTGTTGATGGCCGCTCGCCACTATGGACGCTGACCGCGGCCTGATCACCCCGATCTCTTCGTTCCTCACCTGGTTGTCGGTAGAGAAGGGTCGCTCCCCGAGAACAGTGGTGAGCTACCGCCATGATCTCGAGGCCTATGCGAACGATCTGGCCCGCCGTGGAGTCACCCTCAACGCAGCAGTTCCAGAAGATGTGGATCGACACCTCGCAGATCTCCGGTCAACCGGTCGTTCACAGGCCACGGTGGCGCGCGCCCGGTCGTCGATCAGGGGTCTTCACCGTTTCCTGGTGGACGAGGGATTGGCATTGAGCGATCCCACACACAGCGCCTCCGCAGTGCGCGTGCCCATACGGTTGCCAAAGGCCTTGCCCGAAGACGTCGTCATGGCCCTAATTGACGGTGTTGACGGCGCCGATCCCCTGAGCCTTCGCGATCGCGCCGTTCTCGAGCTCCTCTACGCCACGGGAGCTCGGGTATCGGAGATCACCACGCTCAACCTTGACGATCTCGCCTTCGACGATGGCCTCCTTCGCGTCACTGGCAAAGGTGACAAGGAACGACTGGTGCCGGTCGGTCGTCTGGCCCAGGCAGCCCTGTCGTCGTGGTGCAGCAAGCAGGGTCGTCAGCAACTCGTGCGACCTGGAGGTTCGCGAGATGATCAGCTTGCACTCTTCCTCAATCAGCGAGGAACCAGGCTTTCTCGCCAGGGTGTCCACCTGCTCGTTGCGAATCGGGCTCGTCGGGCCGGCATCACCACGACCGTCAGCCCCCACGTACTGCGCCACTGTTGCGCCTCGCACATGCTCGCCCACGGTGCCGATGTGAGAGTCGTTCAGGAGCTACTAGGGCATGCGTCAGTGGCGACAACCCAGCTC
>Ga0209499_1000293_pt1 | contig 37168 bp, 45 predicted proteins | sample C_130208_EF_Meta_FD_187306 | JGI IMG/M metagenome (GOLD analysis project Ga0209499, IMG submission 187306) | Freshwater microbial communities from Lake Croche, Canada to study carbon cycling - C_130208_EF_MetaG (SPAdes) (version 2) | ecosystem: Environmental > Aquatic > Freshwater > Lake... | reverse complement strand
CGTAGACCCAAGTAGTATTGGCGCTTGGAAAAATCAGCACATAAAAGCTGTGGCCATCTTGCTGGTACGTGTAGCCAATAGCATCCGACATATCAGCGTATTGTTGAATCTGCCATTCCACTGCATGAGTAGAAATACGCACACCAGCGTAGCCATTTGCACGGTAAACAATACCTTGACCACGGCGGTCACGACCAAGCCAGAACAATCCGTTGTCCATCTTGGCCACTGAGTAAGGCGCAGCGCAACCTAACTCATTAAAAGCGCCTTGAATGCGCGAAAGAGGATAGTCCAAGCCCTGAGTGTCATACCAGACTTCAATGGAGTTTGTGCCAAAAGCCCAAACTTCACGGAAGTTGGATGCGACTGCTACAAGTCCATCAGGAGAAGCTGCGGTTGGTTGAAATTCCAATCCGTTAATTGAAGTGCCGTCAAGAAAAGCGGTAACCCACATCAACTGGCTATTGGGTTGGTTGAATACAAAATATCCGTCCAAATAGCATACGGTTACAGCGCCAGGAAAATCAGGGTCTGTGATAGCCCCAAAGACGCCCGTAGCGTTGTCGTAAATAAAACTTGGGCCATTGCAGGCGATAAACAATTGCGTGCCGTTATCGGCCATACTGACAGGGCCAGCGCCGCTTACAGTGCCAAGTAAGGTGGCTACATAAGCATTGTTGATTTTGTAAAGTTCATTGCCCGATACAACAAAAGCAACGCCGTCATTGGACGAAAAAGCCCACAAGCCGCGGATCGGGCCAGTGCCAACTGTGTTCAACAATTTCAAGCCTGGCGCTCGTTGCAAGAACGCAGGCTCTTTTCCCGCCTCGGGTACGATTTCAGGAAACAAGTTGACCATCCTAGAATCCGCAGCATTGATGCTGCGTGCCACATAGGATGAACCAAGGATTGGCGTCTTCATCAATAGTTACCAGCGTAAATATTGAAACGCTGGCGAGTGGCCACAATAGCGTAAGGCATTGACATTACATCATCAGGGTTGTTGATGCGCTTCAAGTTGCGCTTGCTGGTCATAGCAATGCGTTGCACTTGAGGGCTTGGCTCAACACCAAACTCAGGCGCGATTTCCATCGCCAACGCATAGGTAAACGCACGCAGATAGCCTGGCGGGAATGCCAATACTGTCTGTAATGTAGCAGGCTGATCCAATTCTTGCACGCTGATAAAATGCCATTCCAAATCCCGTGTTGGGCGTGGATAGACCGTCATCTGGATGCTGGGGTATTCCATGTTAATCCACATGACTTGTGGATACGTAGAAGTTACCGTTTTAACGGCGATACCGTCATATTGTTGTTGGTTAATAAACTTGATGCCAAAAGACACGTTTGTGCCTGGATCACGAAAATACGTTGCATCATCTAGCAATATTGGACGGATTCCATCAAAACCACCCAAACTAGCGCCATTAGGTCCAAGGTGGCGTTGAATTTCACCGGCTGGCCAAGTAAACACTTGGTCAATTGTGTTGAACACTGACAAACGTTCAGTGTTCCAACTGTCAATCATCTGATTTAAAGCAACAAGACAGTCATTGGCTGTTTCTGTAGAAGGCAATTCGCCTTCGGCCAGCATACCGATCAAGCGCAAGGCTCGGTTAATTTGATCACCGGCGGTGTACGTGGCCATGCTCAGACTCCTTCAGTTTCACCTTTTCGGGTGTATTTGCGCTTCACAACTAACGTGTTGGCCGCTTCTTCAGAGTCTGAAGGCGTGTCTGGATTGTAGCGCATCCAGCCATTTTTTTCATCAAAATCGGCTTCAAGGTCCATTGTGGCCACTTTGCGACCGTGGACAGGATGAGAAAGGTAAATAACAGCCATGATTTAAGAACGGGGCCGAAGCCCCGTTTGGTTTAAGCGCCGTGGATGATTGCAAAGTTGATGATGACAGCTTCAGAATATGAAGTTGACGCAGTCAAGTTTCGCAACGTGATCAAGGCAGAACCAGCAGCCAAATACGAAACGTAAGTGGTATAAGCCCCAGCAACGCTACCAGTTGTGTTACTAGAAACGTTCACAATGATTGTGTCATTGGTGGAGATTAAGCTATTGGTCAAGATGAACGACACAGCAGTGCTACCCGCCAACGCTGCGTTGCTCATTGTGATGCGGCCAGCAGACTTGTTCAGAGTTACCCCTGTGCTTTTGTCTGTCAACTGCGTCACAGTACCTTCAGCCGCTGCCGCATAACCAATTTCGGTTGTAGCGTAAACGGTAGTTCCAACAACTGTAGATGGCGTTGTTGCACCAATTGTGCTGCCATCAATTACCGCACCACTTACAGTAGTGCCAGAAGTCAATTCGGGATCGCTAAACGCAACGCCGACAGATTTTGAATTTGCCATGATTGTTTCCTTTAAAACAGGGGCCGAAGCCCCCGTTTAAATTACAAACGATACAAAGACCAAGCAGCATCACCAGTCTTACGGGCGCGGAATGCAGCCGATGTACCAGCAGTAGCAGCAATGGTCATCAGACCCAAAGAGCCAGAAGTTCCAACTGTCCAACCTGTGCCAGCAGTCATGGTGATAACACCAGAACTAGAGCCGTCCACGTTGATCACATTGAAGTCGAATGCTGAGTTGACGGGCATACTTGGGAAAGCAGCGTCCATCAAAGCAGCAGTGGGCAGCGTGTAAGCAGCAGCAGACGTACCAGGCGAGCCAAGAATAATCTTAGTAGCCAGTTGAGTCACAGTCAAAGTTGCTGCACCAGCGGCAATCGCGCTAGGTGTAGGTTGTGCAACAAATTGAATTTCGCTTGTATTGCCGTCACCAACTTGATAACCGCCAGAGCCATTAGGTAAAGCCATGATATTTTTCCTTTAAAAAAGAATTGATTAACCCCAGAGACGGCAAGCCATCTGTGGACGAATGGTGTTAAAGCCATACAGAACGTCAATACGGCAAGGCATACGGTCATTGTTAATATCGTACTGACGAACAACACGCAAGCTAATACCGTTATGAACTGCACGAGCAGCCATGTCAACACCTTGTGGGAGCAAGAGGTCAGCAGTAGCGAACGTGATAGCGTCCTTGTGGTAAACCAAGTTCTGTGCGTAAGCAGTAGATGCAGTGCCCAAGAAGGTCACAACAGCGCTAGATACTGGCAAAGCGGTCATGGTAGCCAGTGCGTGAGCAGCGGAGTACATGGGAGCTACAGTTACAGTCCAAGTGCCGGACACAGCAGTAGCGTCAGCCAAAGCCACAAACTGGAACAACGAACCAGTGGTTTCACGGGTTTGTGGGTTTACAGCAAAGCAAGCTGCAATAGTAAACACATCACCGGCCTTGAGGGTGGTAGTTACAGAACCTTGAGACAAGGTTACAGTAGAAGAACCTTCAGAAGTCACTGTAGCGCCAACCGTGGTAGATGCAGTAGCATCACGCGAACCAGTAGTGAACTGCTTGATTGACTGAGACATGTTGATCTCGTCATAACCCAACACGCCAGTACCCATCATGCCGTTCTTAAACTGCTTGCTGATGGTGTCGGTAGGATTGAACAAACCTTTCATGCCTTCAACCAAACCAGCGTTAGCGGCAGGGTTGACGGTGGCGTAACGTGGGTTCATCACAGCGGCGTTTTCGTTCAGTTTCTGCTGGGCTTGCAACAAGACCAAAGAAGTTGAAGGTGTAGAGCCAGGAGTGCCAACCGAGTTGCCGATAGTCTTGAAGCAGTTAGCAACGTCAGCATCAATGCTGGAGGCCAACTGGCTGATACGAGGCTTTAACACACGTTCTGCAAAGTCATCCAATTGCATGGTCAATTCAGCAGATGTGAAGTTGACACCGATGTGCTTTTGGGTGGAGACAGTCAAAGTGGTGAACTGTTCGTTATCGTCCTGAACTTGCAGGGCGGCACCGTCAGTTACCAAAGCGCGGTCAGGTAAACGGATACGCAGTGTGGAACCGATTTTTGCGCCTTCAACAGCGAAAGAATCGTCATACTGGCGGTTCACGTTGCGGGTGATCACAAGATTGTTCTCGAGGATTTCGAGAGCCTTCCGTGTGATCATGTCAATGGTTAGGATACTATTAGCCATGAAAAAAGTCCTTAAAAAAAGTTAGCGGTTTTGCGCTTCCCACTTTTTTCGTTGTCGTACCCTTTCGGCTTCAATCCACTGCGAGGCCGTCATGGTCTTGATAGACCGTGGGTCCGTAGTGTCATGTGCCGGTGATCCAGAGGATCGGGCGGTAACTGGCGAAATCGGCGCTGGCGCAGATGTTGTTTTCTTCATCGGAGGTTCAGCGGCCAATTTGGCTTCGATCCGTCCGATTTCCTTCGCCTGGCTCAAGGGCGTCATGCGTGAGATGCGATCTGCTTCTTTTGGATTTGACCCGAGGTAGTACGCTAACTCAGGCCCAATGTCCGAAGACTGGATCGTTTCTGCCATCACGTTGGTAATTGGTAGCTTGGGGTTGTACGCGACTTGTTCAAAGTCATCGTATTTGCTCCGCGCTTCCTCCTCAAGATCGTGATAGCTTTCGAGAACCTGCGAGTGCTGCTTGGCGGCTTCACGCTTGGCGATCAATTCTTCTGCCTTCTGAAGGGCCAATGCGTCTGCATAGGCTTCAGTTGACTCAAACTGGTCAGCGGTGGCTGTTGGGGCTGCTCTCAACGTCTGTTGTTCAGACTGACGCTGTGCTTGTTCTCTTTCCCACTTACGTTGCTCTCTTGCAAGGCGTTTGCCGATAGCTGCATCAAGTTCCTCTTGCGAGAATGATTTGGCCTCGGTTACTTCCGGCGTACTTTCAGCAACTTCAGGTGCGGCCGTCGCATCCGTGGTTGGCGCGGAGTCTACTTCCGCTAGGGCTTGGACTTCTTCAGTCATGGTATCTGAATCCTAAGATTCCTTGGTCTACTGGGCCAATACAGTTTGTGGCATTCTATGCCAAATTTTAACTTTCAACATGGTATTTGCAGTTAAGGTTTTTGCACAGTCGTGCGCCATACGCCGTAAATATAAGTTAACGACATGATAGACCCTGCACTTCCAGTAAAATTAACGCCTGCATATGTAAAAATATTGGCGTTATGTTGAACTGTAGTATTTCCATTTGAAAAATAAATGTTTACTACTTGCCCATCATATCCGTTCAATAAATTTGTAATGGTTGTCGCGGATGTGTTAGAAGCCGCAAACCATTCATTTAACGCAGAACCAACCGATGGAGTTGCGCTATTTATTGTGAATGTTTGATTTGCACGAGGTATATTGTCATAAATATACAAATTAGCAGATTTAGGAACTGTCGTTCCTGTAATTGAAACACCAGTAGTAATTCCATAAAATTGATTATCGTAAATGCTACCGTTATCTACATCTTTGTATTCAATTCCTACGGAACCATCATTGAATTGATTGTTTGACGTTTGAATACGTTCATTGGAAAACAAAGTTGGGTTTACAAAAATATATTTAGCATTTGTGCCTGATTGTGCTCTAAATTGGTTATCTGTTATTTGTGCCACATTAGAAGATGTGCTAACATTTACGCCAACAGCATTTCCTGAAGTAATAGATCCGCTAATTTCTGTTTGAAATTGATTATCACTAACAATACTTACTAAACAATTTGTCAGCAAAACACCGTTACTTGATGTTGCTACGCCAGTAGAGGCGCTTGCTATAGAATTAATTAGATTATTTGAAATGCGAATATATTTGCAATTAATTAATTCAATGGCGTTAATTTGAGCATTTGAAGTATTTCTAGCATCGTTAAAAATTGCCAAATTAACACCATCAATTATAATATCTTGAAAATTGTTAAGATATATACATTTTTTAACAGCGTTAACATGCGATGTATTAAACGATAATTGCGGCAGTAATGCTGTGGCCGTGTTATTATTAAAATAAATACCATACTCTGGGGAGGCAATTTCGCAATTGACAACGTGTAATGCTTCTATCCAACCTTGTTGATATATCCCGTATTGGTTACCTTCAATAGTCAAACCATCAATTTTTAAGAAAAAAGCAGATGTAGCCGCAGAGTTATCAATGTTAATACCCTTGCTTAATTGATTACCAATTTGGCTGATAAAACTATTTTGAATGCGAGAATTGCCTACGTTTACCAAATAAATGCCGTTAGTAAAATAAGGCGTAGATGCGGTATTTACTGTGTATACATTACTTCTAATATAGACATTTTCAATAATAGTTTCTGGAGAAGATGGTAAAAGACCTGGATTAGGCCAAGTAGCTTTTAAGGCCGATCCATTATTTAAGGAATTACTGGCAACAATGCTTAAATTAGAAACAGTTAAAAAATCTAATGTTACGGTGGTTGTAGTAAAAGTAAGGTCAAAAGCGCCGTTACTGTTATTGACAAGAATTTTAGTTACTTCAATTCCATCGCCAATAATTTGCAAAGATTTGCCAGAATAAGTTATTACAGAATTTAATTTGTAGCTTCCCAATGGGATGTACAAAGAACCGCCAGTAGCTTGCAGCGAGGTTAACGCTGTTTGAAACGCAGCAGAGTCATCCGTTGTGCCATCGCCCACAGCGCCGTAATTTTTAACGCTTGCGGTTACGTATTGGCGCACTGCGTCAAGCGTGGTTCTAGACGTGGTTCCGCTTCGGACAATAGGCGCTAAATCCGCGCCAACCAACGGAAGCGAAGCTGGCGGCAATTGGGAGATTTTTACGGTTGCCATAATTTAATCGTAGTAAACGGTTGCGGAGACAGTGCCACTGATAACAATGTAAATGCCCTTGTTGGCATAAATACCATTAACACCAAAATTGTAAGCAGTTGCCGCTGTCGGCGTAAACACTTTCATAATTGGTGTGGTCGTGGTCGCCGCAGCCGAATCATAAACCGTGATGGTCGGTGTACCGCTGGCCGCAGTGACCATGATACCAATCAATTTGCCAGCCGAAGGTTTGATGTTTGCTGTTGCGTCAATTTGGGTGTAATTAGCCATGATGGTCCTTATGCAAGAAAGCGAAGTTTGTACAAAGTACGCAGATAAATTTCGATGATGTTGTCAATCAGTTGCTGGAGCGACATATCGGTCTTGTCAACCACCTCATATCTGGCGTCTTCGATCTGCTTGAGCGAGTCTTCCAAGAATTCAATGATGTTAGATGTTTTCTTGGCCGAGTGCAATGTGATGGGTCCAATTAGACCATGACGGCCTTGATAGCTTTCAGCAAAATCATCCGCGGCATCAATGATGCGGTCGTAAAAAATGTTCAGCGCTTTGTGTTTGCTAAAGCTGCGAGTGTTCAGGTGAACACTGTGCGCCACATCTCTTGCAAGAAACAGCAAACCTAAAAAATCACAGGCTTTCATTGCGGCATCCCCATTTGTGGTTGCTGTTCCATAGACTCCATCGGCATCTCAGCGCCAACATCAACATCACGGCCTGGCATCTCGCCCACCAAATCACCAGAGGTGATCATACCGTGGACCGTGCCCATTACGATGTCCTGAATTTGCTCTGGCGACATAGAAGCCTGAACTTGAGCCAAACGCTTAGTTTCGGCCTCGTATGCCTTGACCTGCGCCTCAAAGTCCTTGCGGTGCATGTCTTGCACTTCAACGGTCTTGCCGACCTGTTGAAGCGTCTGATATATCTGCTGCAACTCTTGACCCATTGCTTCCATCTGCTGCTGAGCAGCGGCCAAAGCTGGGTTGTCTTCACCATCACCCATCAACTTAGGATCAATGGTTTTGGCAAGGCGTTTAGCCATTTCTTGAGCGCCAGGCCAATCCATGTTTTTGACAAACAAGTCACCGGCTACAGCCCACAATTCTTTATTACCGTTAAGCATTTGCGCCATGCCTTCCAGCGCCTCTTGACGTTTAGTCGCGTAGCCTGGGCCGGTGGTTGCAACGACATCGTACTTGCCAACGCCAGGGTTGTAGATTTTCTCAAGCACAATTCCGTTTTGGTCCACAATTTTGTTGACCGGCTCGGGCTGCTCAGGGTTAATCTTAACCATCTTGGTGTCGCCATCTTCACCAATAATTCGGGCGATGCGCTGTGTGTCGTAAATCTTAGGAATCAAGTCCACCAACTGACGGGCCACATGACGCACGCCACGGGCTAAATTATCCCCGTAGTGATATGTGCCCACATCGCCCTCTCGCTGACGCGCAAGAATGGCTTTGCCTGAACGCTCATTGGATGTCATCCCCAAACTTGCGTTGTATTGTCCAGTGGTGGACTTGATGTCTTCCGATGCACCAGCTTTGGCTTGCAACAACCCGCTAGACGCCATTGGCGGCTGAGCACGCTGTGGCAGTGGCACAACACTGCCTTGGCCGTCTGTAACATCAGGATTAACCTCTAAATACGGCCAATTGTTGGTGTTAGCGGTCTTCCACTTGTCTTCGTAGCCTTCAAACTGGCCGCCATAGCCAATAAATGGCGCTTTTGGCGCTAAAGCCAGCATCTCAGCCTCTTGGCTCACCCAATAGTTGTACATGCGCTGGGCGTCTTTGGCGTTTCGGACCAAACCAGACACATACAGGCGGCCATCCACCTCAAATTCATTGCCAACAATCCGAATGACGGGAATATATCTGCCTGCCCATTCGCGTTGCTCAAGGATTTCGTACCCATTGATCTTGCAATACCGCACTTTTGGGCGGTCAGACTCGCGGGACTTTAAAGGCTCGCCGTAAAACGCTTTTAATTGCTTGTCTTCAGGTGTGCCAGCAAATGCCGTAGCGTTGCCAGGGTACAAATTCAGTGTTGCGCAGTCGTAATCAATGTAATAGTAGTCGGCAACGCGGACTGTGTCCTCATTGAGCCAATTGCTGATCGACTGGTCGCCCACACCCAACGACTGGAGCGTGGTGATCGGCGCTGCATCGGGATACATGCGCTCAAATTCTTCTTTGGTCAGGTCTTCGGTAATAAAACAATACTTGGCATCCGCACCCGTTGGGTCTTGGATCGTAGGATCCATGTAGACACTGAAACTGTTGCGTACACGGCCAATTTTGATGTCTTGGTCAAAAGAGTTGTCATCACAGTACTCAGTCAGCAGACGAATATACCCTTCGCCATAAGACACTTGATTCTCGCAAGCCGTGTCATAGGCCACATCGGCATCACTGATGTATTCAATGTGCCGGATCATGCCATTGAAAATGTCGGCCACCTCAATGTCGGCGTTGTCGTCCACAGGAATGACTTTAGCGCCTGGGCGGTTTTGCCGTTGGTCGTTAGTGACTTGCCGCACATGCTGGGGCAGCTTGTTAATGGTCAAGCAGGGACGGGCGTTGATGGTTTGGCCTTGCACCGCACCGCGGGTAGCCAGTACATCAGCAGGCCACTGCCAATGGTTGTCGGGCGAGCCAGCGTAGAACTTCAAGTCATCGTTTTCATCTTGACGGGAATCTGAAAGCGCAGACATCGCCATGTCCAACCTTGCACGCGCAACAGTCAGAATGTCTGAATCAGACTTCAGTGGTTTGCCGCCAGCAGCTACATTAGCCGCGGCGACCATTCCCGTTGGATCAGCCATTTTTACCTTTCGGTGTAGGCTTAGATTGTACAGCACGTTTAACTGCATATGCAATTGCCACGGCCTGCTTGACCGGCTTGCCAGCTTTGACTTCAGCAGCTACGTTCTTGCGAAACGCCTCTGGTGATTTAGATTTAACGAGGGGCATGTTATTTCTTCTTTGCCGTCTTAGCAGAGTCTTTAAAATCTTTGGCCGTAGGCGCTGCTTTGCTGCCCACTTTGTTCATCTTCTCGCCAGAGCCAGCTTTGATGCGCTCTTGTTTAGCATGAATTGCAGCGTAGAGACCTGGGTCACCGGGTTTTTTCATTTGTATGCTCCAACAGTAAGGTTTAATTTATCGTCGCCTAAAAATTGAGCGACATCTCGGCACAAATCGTAAAACGCATCGAATTCAAAATCTGATTTCATGCGGTTAATGGCTTGACAAACCAAAATTGTGTTTTCTGGAGTGTACCCAACATTGCTATCAATACGCTCTATGGATACCGTATTGAGTTTTCCTGTTTCTAACGTCATTAAACGCCCGCTGTACGCGCAAACATTGGCTTGCATATTCCAGCAATTTACAACATCGGCAATTTTAAGCTCAAACAATTGTTGGCGTTTGGCGGCGCTTTTCTTGGCGTTTTGCAAAAACACTTTAGCGCGGCCTTCAATTGTAGAATTTTGCTTTGCCCGTGAACGAAGATTGCCTTCAGTGCAACATTCTTTGCACCAACTGTGAAAGCCATCGAGAGTTAGGCCGTGCTTAAAAAACAAATTTTGAGGTTTGTTTGTTTTGCACTTAAAACACGTTTTCATTAACACTTCCATCTTTTAAGCGCCGCCTTGGCGCGTTCACCGTCTTTGGCATTCGCCGCTACCGCACCCATTCTTGCACAAAATGAATCCTTGCGGCCTTGGTCCGCTTTGGTCTTTGGATTAGGCGCTGGCGCTTTCAAGTTTGAACCCGTGGCCGCATTGTATTTTTCGCGCCCCTTTTCAGTCAAACCCGCACCCTTGGACACCGGCAACTTTTCACCGCGCCCGACAGATAAAGAAACTGATTTCTTTGTAGCCATGTTAAGACCCCATCCAACTGGTTGAAACTGCACCACGGTCTGAAGTCCGTAGTGTACGAGTTTTTTCATTGTACTCTCGGTGCGCCACAGGAAACGCAAAGGTCACGCAAATCGCATCCGCCGCATCAGGTGACGCCAACCCCCGCGCTTTCATGTCCTTCTTAGACTCCAAAAATATAGTTCCTTTGGAATCAGGCTTAATCATAGGCGAAATTAAATCAGTCTTCAAGAACCTGTCTTTAGGAATGCTTGCCGTCCTTAACCAATCCTTCATTTTGCCCCACATCTCAGCCCTCTTGTTGCCATACATGATAGGACTCGCACTCTTGTTCCCAAAGTTTACACCCTTAATCTTATACCTTTGCTCTTTCAACCTGTCCACAATACCCCCACCCAAACCACCCTCATCAATCACCACCAACGCAGGCTTCCACTCCTCAATCGCCTCAATAATGTGCCCCACCACCGTCATCGTGTCATCCCCCCGATGCCGCATAATCTTCACAATGTCCCGCCCCTGCCTCACCGCAATCACCGTTGCGTCCGCACCAAACCGCGCAGGGTCTACACCAATAATAATTGGCGCAGTCTCATCCTTGTACTTCTCCCTTGTCATCGCCTCATCCACAATGTCTGCCGGTATAAATTGATCATCCCCCTCTGACGGAAACATCCCATACACTTCAACATGCGCCTGACTACTCTCAGAACCATACTCCTGAATAATCCTCTCATACACCGCCTTGTCCGTTCCCTCCACCGTCCGCGCATCCACCACCCTAGTCGCCCAAAAATCCCTCTTACTGTTAAAACACTCGTAAAAATACCCCGTGTTGCGCCTCGGATTACTGAACGCCAACCAAAACCTATTCGGCGTGTTCTCCGTAAAAAATCCACCAGTAACAGACCATATCGGGTCCGCAATACCCGACGCCTCATCAAAGATCACCAACACACCATCATAGTTATGCACCCCCGCATAAGCATCCGGATTCTCCTCACTCCACAACCTACCCTCCACTCCCCAATACCTCGTCCCCTTCTTTAAATCCCCCTCCACCAATTCAGTCAACCACTTTGCAGGCGCTAACCTTGTTGCACTCACTTCAAACCAATGCGAATTGAGTGACATAGCCAACCACTTGGTTATCTCAGCCCAAGTAATACTCCTCAATTGATTCTCACTGTTAGCCGAAATAATAGTAGTTGAGCCAATCCTTGTAGTTAACATCCATATAGTTAACCATGAAACTAATGCCGACTTACCAATACCACGACCACTAGATATTGCTTCTTGCAATACTTTGTACATTATTTCTTGGTTAGAAGTTAGGTTAGATTTATTATTAGCTAATTCATTGTTTGTTTTAATATGATCAGTAATATCTTGCAGAATCTCCCTTTGCCATTTTCTTGGACCAGAGAAATGTTCTAGCGGCGTACCTTTAACACCCCACGGAAATACATACCTTACAAACGCCAGTGGATTATCTTTTAACGTAGGACTCCAAAGCCTTGCCATTAACTCTTGTTCATCTTCTGGTTTGTATATTGTGGTTTGCATGGCTTAGTAAAAATAATTTAAAAAAAAAATAAAATGTTCGTGGGGTATCCGTTACCGTGACCCATTAGCCCTCGGCCCTACCCCCCCCTGCTTTTTCTGAATCGCTTGCATCGCTTGAACTGATGCAAGGCACATCAACGATATCGACCAAGCGCGACTGCGCGGCCTGCAATGCTCCGGTGATTGAGATCCGATTGTCGGTCACGCTAACGTCCAGGCGGTCACCATAGACCTTTGGAGCCAGTTTGCTTGCTCTCCAACGCATCGAATCAAGTACAACACGCGCAGCATGGGAATCCATTGTGCCAGCGCTCACGGCCTCCTCAACCTCCTCCATGCGATCGAATAGAGTGTCAGCCTGCGCGACTCGCGCGCGCGTGTACTTGATAGCGAAGTCAGCGTCCGAAGCAACCCACCGCAACACAGTAGTGAAATGAGGCATTCCCTCATCTTTGCATACTTGACGCAAAGAGCGCCCGGTCTGTATCTCAGCAACAAGCCGATCTTGAATTTCCGTAACTTCTTCTATTGCATACGCCATTTGGTTTCCTCCAGTTGCTATAAATTCTCTCACAATCCCAATCCAACATCAAACCATAGGGTTTACCCTTAGTTTTAGTGTCTGCATCGTTTGAATCGATGCATCACTCTTTAGAGTGTGATGCAAATGATTCAAGAAACAACGCTTTTGCCCATTTTTGCATCAGTGCACTGATACGCATTGATTCAACCGATTCAAGCCAAAACATAGGGTAAACACCTAGAAAATAACTATTGCAACGCCACAAAATCCGTTACAATAAACGCATGGTGCAGCACAGTGCAGCATCTAAACCTAAAGGCAGATTATGAAAAAAGAACTTAGACGTCAACTAGCCCGGACAGCGGGCGGACAAGACTTGTGGCCAAGAAAAAGCGTGGCGCACGAGCTGCGCAAGCCGGGGTTCTTCCCCTACTCGCCCGCATGGGCAAAAGAGTCTATAGCTAGGCGTTTGGGTAACGCACTAGCAACCCCAGTGGGGAAACTACCGTAGACAGTGCCAGCTGCTGCCTCACGAGCTGGGGCAGTGGCTTACATTTTATGTAGTGTGCTTGGCTTGCCTGGTTTGATTGAGTCCAGGGGCTACATTCAGGGTTGGTTATCTGGTGGCGATATAACCGATAAGTCAGCCCAGCGCATATTTGGTGCAGCTGATAAGATTTTAAAGGCTGGAATATAAATGCACTCTCTAAGCTCATGCCGTGAGCTTAGGGGTCTGTATTTTGCAGGCTATAACCAACTGGAGAATAGAAAATGAAGCAACAATATAAAGTCACATTCACGTATCGTGGTTATATCGCTGGGGTTTTTTATAACAACAGCGAGAATGAAAAAGACGCTATCGATAGCGCAAAATGGTACATGCCAAATAAATGGACAAAAGTTAGTGCGGAATTAGTAAACGATGAAGAAATTGGAGAGTAAACCATGCACCATCACTACACTTACAAGCCCTCTCAGGAAGCGCTCGAAAAGCGTAGGGCTGCCGCTATGGACATGCTAGCCGTGTTGGCTATCGCTGCTGGCCTTACCCTGTTGGGTTTGGCCTACTTTGATATTCTTACATTCTAAGGACTACCATGCGAACCTATCAAATAGAATTGAAACGCATTAGTTACGTTAACATCATGGTTGACGCTGATGATATGACCGAAGCCGAAGCCCTTGCATGGAAAGACATAGAAAACAATTGTGTAGATATAAATGATGCTGATTGGGAACTTGAATTTATTGAGGAGTGGAAAGTATGATGCACCCCACAATGTCCCAGGCTCTCGCACCATTTGCACCCCCAGCTCCCACGGTGGCAGATCTTCAGGCCCAAATCAATGATTTAAAGGAGGAGATGGGTTTTTATCTCGAAGCCCTGACCTATATTTATGATGGAATTAATAATCATGATATTTACAGTGTCAATCAAGTTCGGGGTGTATGTGCCAGAGTGCTACCTTGATTGTGCTGCTGGCGCTCTTGCTGGCGGCTATGCTGGCGGTACTACTTGATCTCTGACTCACTCAAGCCCCCCAAAAATTCTAAGCCCCGTATGGGGCTTTTTTTATGACCTGCTCTCTAGCATCTTCAAAACCCCGGCCTATGATGACCTGGTGGCCTATGCTCTCAAGGTAACTGATCCAGTCTTTTTGTGCTGGTGACACTGTGCCGCCCTTTTCGCGCTTCATCTCGATCCATAAAAGCCACGCAGGCACCACTAAGTCGGGCACCCCTGAACTCACCCCCTCGGCCTTTAAATTAGCCCCTGCGCTGGCGCTTCTGATGCCTCCGTTGGGTATTGCAAGGATACGCGTGTCGGGATAGGTCTTTCGAAACCATGACACAAGCCTGACCTGCTCTAAGTGTTCTGAATTCAAAACGGAATTACCTCAACCCACAGATGACATTGATCTGGCTCACTTGCAAATGACTCGGGCGGCACGTCATTAAATTCATCACAAACCCCGTGCTTGTTATAGTTGTCGCAAAGGTGACAGACCTTGGGAGGCTCGGCTCGAAGGGTATTGAGGTACAGGGTAACGATTTCGGGTTCTGGGTGTCTCATTAATTCCAACTCCTTTTAAGTACAGTAAAAAACTTGCCTTCACGTTTAAATTCTATGTGGCTTGGCGGCTGGCTTTCAGTGAGCAGTTGCGCTATCTCGTGAAGGTCGCCGGTGTGACTTTTGCGGCCGTATCTGTAGCCTGATTGGTATGAAATGTCGGTCAATAGCCTACGGCTTTTTTCCCCTGCATAGCCGTCATGCGTCACTGCCAGGTATTCGGTCACTGGTGGGTCACTCAGCCCTCCATAGTAGGTGAGGGATAGCATCTCTTTACCACTGGCGCGGCTCAAATGCTTGCGCCATGTCCAAGCGGTAACCTCCATGTCTACGCCTTCAATTCCCATTATGTCAAGGTTGGACAGTTTCAAGGCTGGCTTTACTGGCTCGGGAAACTCCGTGCCGCAGGCTGGGCAGACCCGTACCGACAGGGCGCATATTTCTTGGCAGTGGTCGCAGACCTTAACCGGCGCTTCGCCCACCCTGTCACCCTTTTTAGGTGGTGGCCTCACTGCTGTAATTGGGCCATGTTGCTCAACTACACCAGCAAAATCCAATACCAGGCAATCGGTTTTCCCTTCGGCAATGCGAAGCCCACGCCCTGCCATTTGGACATAAAGACCTGGGGACATAGTAGGGCGCAGCATGGCTATCAAATCAATGCTAGGCGCGTCAAATCCAGTGGTCAGTACATTGGCATTGGTCAGCGCTGTAATGCGCCCTGCCTTGAATTCGGTCAGCATTCGGTCGCGCTCATTTGATGGTGTTTCCCCTGTCACGCACTCGGCAATGATGCCTTGCGCTACCAATGCATCCCTGATGTGTTGTGCATGGGCAACACCAGCACAAAAGATTAACCATGATTTTCTTTCTGTAGAAAGATTTATGATCTCGCGCACAACTTTTGCATTCTTGTCTTTGGTGTCCACCTTGGCCTGCAATTCTGATTCGATGTACTCGCCGCCACGTTTATGCACACCGTCCACCTCTAGTTTGGTGGTGGTCAGTTTAGACCGTAGGGTAGACAAGTAGCCTTTGAAAATCAATTCCTCGATGGATACAGGCTCGATCAGCGCATCAAAGATAGCCGGTTTGTCGGTGATGTAACCGTGCCCTAGACGATAGGGGCTGGCGGTTAGCCCCACGATCCGCAGGTTCGGATTGATGGCACTCAGTTCGGCAAGCAAAGTACGGTAGCCACCCTCATCCTTGTGGCTCACCAGATGAGCCTCATCTATGATAACCAAATCAACATGACCAATTAGCTTGGCCTTGGTGCGTACAGATTGAATGCCTGCAAACGTGATGGGTTCCCCCAAATCCTTGCGTCCAAGGCCTGCACTGTAAATGCCCAATGGGCAGTTAGGCCAGTGCTGGCGCATCTTTTCGGCATTCTGGGCAATCAATTCTTTAACATGGGTCAGCATCAAAATGCGTGTCTCAGGCCATGATTGAAGCGCGTCTTTGCACAGTGCGGCAATGATGTGAGACTTGCCTGACCCTGTAGGCAGCACTAAGCAAGGGTTGCCCTCATTGCCTGCCTCAAACCATGCGTAGAGTTGGTCTATGGTGCGTTGTTGGTAGTCACGTAACACTTAATAATCTCCATGCTGTTGCGGCACAGAGGGGGACTTGTCCGTTTCCAATGGCTTTAAGTCTGTCCACCCTAGCGGCCACCCCATCAGCCACTCTACCCACGTTGGGTTCAGTCTTCCACCATTCCCTGCCCCCATCAATCTGGCTTCCTCTATTGTCGTGTTGGCTTTCAGTTGTTGCCATGCTCCTGAACCACCGCACATACCCTTTGTTCTTGGAGTGGGCCACATCAGAACTAATCTGCCCAATCCTATCGCCCCATCGTTTCCCTTTTGGTTGATTTTCCGAGGCTTGCCATCTCTCGTTGGATAAAACTGATCGTTTTTCCCAATTACTGCACCTGAAGTTCCATCGCTGCTTGTCGGGGTGGGTACATAAAATCCAAATACGGTCTCTTTTGTGGGGTGCGCCAATGTCTGCTGCTCCCAGCACTCCCCACCGCGCATCAAACCCCATTGAGGCCAAGTCTCCAAGAACGGTTCCAAGTCCCCTAGAAGTGAGCATTGGTGAGTTCTCCACAAAGACGAATCTGGGTCGTACTTCGTAAATGATCCTCGCCATTTCTCCCCACATTCCTGATCGCTTTCCGTCAATCCCTGCGCCTTTTCCTGCGGCTGAAATGTCCTGGCACGGGAATCCTCCAGAAACAACGTCAACAAGTCCTCTCCATGCGAAACCGTCAAAGGTTTGAACGTCATCCCAAATCGGGAAAGGCGGGAGAAGGCCGTCATTTTGTCGGGCGCACAATACGCTTGCTGGGTAGGGTTCCCACTCAACAGCGCAGACTGTTCGCCATCCAAGGAGATGACCACCGAGTATTCCTCCACCAGCACCCGCGAAAAGAGCCAACTCATTTAATTCCCCTTGATTAGTCATCCCACCACCCTCCCATCCCACTCAGCCCTGATCTTGTTCACCGTAGGGTTAGAACAAGCCGCAGCATTAGCAAGCAATTCCTTGCTACCGTACACGCCCTCACTTGGCTCACCATTAGCCAAACCAAGGCCATCTATCTCATAGACCGCCACCCAATCGCTAGGGCTTTCCAAACGCTTCCAAGGCACCAGATCAGGGTGCAGTACATGGCTTTCACAACCTGCAAGTTGAGAGTCAGTTGGCACAATTGCATCCCATTTAGCACAATGCCACGTTGAATCAGACAATGGCGTAATGTGGGCGCAAGTGCGGCAGTTCACTTCTTTGGTGGTTTTGCTACCATGACAGAAGTCATGCCCCGCGCACATCTTGCATTCAAACCATGTTGGGTCGATGCTAATAGGTGGCGGCAGGCGGTCGGTCAGTGCTAGGCGATGGCCCTTGGCAATAGCCTTCACCGCATGGTCGCGGTCATACTCCAAACGCTCCGTGTAAATGCGGTCATCGTCTTTGCAGATAGCCACATACAAAGCCCGTTTTAACTCGGTGCCGTGCATGTACACCTGGCACTGGGTGAAATGCATGGGTTTGCTCTTGGCTACGCCATTTTTTTCTAAGTCGTTGAACGACTTGAGACTGTGGGTTTTGAATTCCAAAACGTGTTCAGTCTTGATTGCACCAGGCACCCCTTTGCCAATGCCGTCCAAGCTGCCGCTGACATGGCTACCAAAGTCAACCCTGCGCTGGGTGCCTGTCACGCTCATGCCAATGGCTCTCAAGTCACTGACAATCTGGTTTTCTTCATTGTTGCCACGCCGAAACAATCGCAAGATGCGGCCTTTGAATTGTTCTTGCACTGCCCACCGAAACGAAAGCCACAGCCAACGTTCGCAATGGTGGCCTAAAGTGCTGGCCCCCATGTGAGCACGGGGCTTCTCTAAACGTGCTTCATGGGCTTTGTCAATCAGTGAAGTTATGGTAATCTCTTGTTCGGGAATCTGCATGGTTCTCTCCTGTTGAGTAGTTGACCCCGCCGTTACAAGCGGGGTCTTTTTTTGCTTACTTCTTAGCCCAAGGTGGTGCAGCCTTGGCAGGCGCAGCGCTTGGTACTACAGACTTAAACGGTACAGACACATTTCGTGAAGGGTCACCTAAAGCGCGATAGCCTTTAATCTCGTTACCGGCATACTCACCAGTACGAACGGTCAACTTGATGCCCAGGTTTCCGCCAATCAGTTGGTCGGTGTCCGACACTTTACCCAAGCCAATGGCTCGCATGATTTCGCCAAGCTGCTGGCGTCCGATCTCCTCGGCCTTAGTGCTGGCGTTCTTGATGTTAAGGTTGCCAAACACCACCCGCCCTTGATGGCTCGGGCCAGTTATGGTGTACTTGCAGGCGATGTACTTGCCATCACCCGCTTTAGTTTCCTTGACCTCAGCACCCGTGATGGTGGCGTTATACCAACCCTCTAGAAGTGGTTCAAAGTTGTTGTTGCCAACGGGCAGCGTGTCTACGCAAAATTCTTCGTCTAAAAAAGCCATGATTATTCCTTAGTAATTGTGAAAGTGGGTCGTCCAGGTGTGGACGTAATTGCACCAAGCAAGGGCTGGGTTACAGCGTCAGCAGCCGCATTCCAAACCTTTGCATTGATTTCAGGCTTCCAGCGAAAGAGGCTGGACAAGTGTTCAGACAAGCCAGCTTCAGCAGCAAGCATTTGCAGCTTATCAGCGTCAATCTTCTTGTTAATACGGCCTTCCAACTTGATTTTGTAACCTTCAGCCTCGCAATGAAGTGTGCTATCCAAATCTTTAGGAACTGCAAGTTCTTTGCTAATCAAATCTTCAAGTTCGCGGCGCTCAGCTACCGCAGCAACTTCCAATTTTTTGGCGTCAAGCCAGCGTTGATATAGGCTCATGCTGTGTACTCCAGTGCAGTCAATTTACTAATGCGTTCGTTAATCTCGGTAACTGACTTTTGGTAGTCAGCCATTGTTTTGATTTTCTTTGCCTCTAAAGCAGCGATTTGCTGTGCCCGAGGGTCAAAGTCTTCTGGAATTTCAATTTCAATCTCTTGCGAACACACATAAGTCTGGTGTTCGGCTTCCTCTATCTTTACGTAAAGAACAAGGTATTCGCCTTTTGGTTCCCATGAATACTTGCTAAAGTAAATATGGACAGTGGTTTTGATTTTCATGCTACACCGCCAATCTTGGCAATGATTTCACCAAGATCAGGCGCTTCCCATGCACCAAGTTTCCCGCTGCGGTCTTTAGCTAGCCACAAGCCATCGCTATCACACATCAAAGCACGTTGAGTATTACCCTCGGCATCCTTTTCAACCCGCAGCGCCAGCACTTCATCAAAAAAGTAAGGCAGCGCTTGGCCGGTCTTGTTACCTGGCATCGAAGGGCTATACAGTACGCGCCCCATCTCGTCTTGGGTTTTCTCCAGCTTGGCAGTCATCAAAACATGACGGCCTGGGATGTCACGGAATGCCCGAATGATGTCGGCCATCTGCTCCTGCATTGCACCGTATGCGGCTCTAGGGTCTTTGTTGACCTTCTTTTCATGGTTAAGGCAGACTTCAGCGATCTCGCTGATGCTGTCCAGCGCCACCGACTTGTACTCAGACTCCAGCACCCAACTGTAAGCCTCGCGCAAGTCATCCATACTGGTGATTTCCAAGTAAGGAAGGTCGGCATCCTGAATGGACAACAATCCTCCTTCAGCAGACAATACAACGGGGCTTGGCAGAGTCTTAATAAGACTTGTCTTACCCGAACCAGCCTGTCCGTAGACAAGCAACTTAACACCGTTGGCACTCAAGCCGCCGGTACGTTTTAACGATATAGCCATGTGGCTTTCTCCTTCTCTGTTTGCGCTTCCGTCTGGACTCAGTTCGAAGCGTGCTTGCAGTATATCACAGGTTCGTGATACAGTGTCAACAACTTTTTAACAAATGATTGAAAATAAATGTCAGACCTCTCAAGCATCCTTGGTGGCCCTTGGTCACCACCAGCAGAAAAGCATGTAGATGCCCCTGAAATACAACTTAAAGACGCGATGCTTGGTGCAGGGCTAAAGCCACCAGATACGCTACACCTTGATGGCAAGCTGCACCGCTTCAACAGTGGCACCAAAGGTGAGAAAGGCCACGACAAGCCTGGTTGGTACATAATTTTTAACGATGGCGTCCCGGCAGGGCGTTTTGGTTGCTGGCGCTCTGGCGTAGAGTTGACTTGGAAGGCAGACATTGGGCGTAGCCTGACAGTTGCGGAGGAAATGGCGCAGTCTCGCAGGCTCTCAGAGGCCAAAGCACAACGCGATGCAGAGCAGGCCAAAACCCGCGAGGTTGCCGCCAACACCGTGGATTTAATTTGGTCGCAGGCAGGGGCCGCAAGCCCAGAACACCCTTATTTACAGCGCAAAGGCATACAGCCCAATGGCGCACGGATTACAGGTGATGGGCGCTTGATGGTGCCTCTGTATAACTCAGACGGCGAACTTTCTAGCATTCAATACATTGCCGCTGACGGCGACAAGAAATATCACCCTGGTGGGCAAACAAGTTCCATGTTTTGGATGCTTGGCACCTTAGACGATGCCGACACACTCTACATTGCCGAAGGCTTTGCAACAGCAGCCACAATTGCAGAAACAACGGGCAAGCCTTGCGCGGTGGCGTACAGCGCAAGCAATTTGGTGCCTGTGACGGGAATTCTTAAAGCCGCACATCCGACATTAGACATTTGCATTGTTGCCGACAATGATGCAAGCGGCGTAGGCCAGCGTTATGCCGAGCAAGCCAGTGCTAAATTTGGGGTACGCATGACCATGCCGCCAATTGAAGGTGACGCCAATGATTACGTTAAAGCAGGGCACGATTTGGCACTGCTTTTAAAGCCGCAAATAGCAACAGACTACCTAATCCATGCCGATGGCTTTTCAGAGCAGCCAGCGCCAATTTCGTGGCTTGTAAAGCATTGGATACAAGACCAAGCCTTGGTCATGGTGCATGGGCCTAGCGGCGGCGGCAAGACCTTTGTCACCTTAGATTGGATGCTGCACATTGCCAGTGGAAAAGCAAACTGGTTCGGACATAAAGTCAAAGCTGGAAACATGGTGTATTTGGCTGGTGAAGGACACCACGGACTGCGCTCACGTATAGCGGCGTGGAAGCACCACAACAGCGTTACAAGTCTCAATATGTGGGTCAGTAAATCAGGCGTAGACCTTAACACCGCTGAAGGTTATTTGAAAGTTTTAGAAGCGGTTAAGGCGCTCAAGATCAAGCCAAGTGTCATTACCGTGGACACGCTGCACCGCTTTATGGCCGGTGATGAGAACAGCGCACAGGACGCAAAGACCATGTTAGATGCCTGCGCGGCACTCATGCAAGAGTTTGGCTGCACCGTTATCTTGGTACACCATACAGGCGTCAGCGAGGAAGCCCAACACCGTGCCCGTGGTAGCAGTGCTTGGCGTGGCGCTTTGGACATTGAGATCAGCGTGATACCTGCCAAGGGCGACAAGTCCATTGAGATCGTGCAGCGTAAGAGCAAAGACGCCGAGATGGCAGCGCCAGTCTATGTCAACCTCGAATCTGTGGCGATACTCGGCTGGTTTGATGAGGATGGAGATCAGGTCACCAGTGCAGTGGTGGTTAAAGGCGAAGCGCCAGAAGGAAAGAGCAAAGGTGATTCACTTGGTTTTTCATCATTTGAACGTGCATGGTTTGCCACTGGTGCAGAAGATCGAGGCGGCGCGCCGTATCTTACCCACAGCGCATTTTTTGATTGGGCATTGGTTAACGGTTTGAAAAACAAGAACTATAAAAAAGACAGCTTGAGGGCACAAATACCAGCAGACAAAACCAAGGGCAAGTACATAGGGCCGCTGATTGAAGCCAAGTTGATTGAACTTCATGAGAACGGCTGGATTGTCATTGACCCCGGCACGGCATCAGGAATGATGTTGAAGAAATAATTTATTTGTGATAAACTTTCCAACATGAACAAATCAACACATATTTTTGAAGTGATCGGGCATAGCACATTAAATAAATGTAGCGGTCATGTATGGCAGGGAGAGGGAAGATGCCCTTATTGTGCCAACGACCAACTTAACCGCCAGCGAAATCAAGAAATCATAACCAAAGCGTTGGAAATTTTAAACACGGAGTTATTTAAAAAATTTAAACATGAACAAAAAACTCATCCAACTTAAAGCCAAGCTAAGAGCCGCGCAAGCGGAACTTGCTATCCGAACCCGTACAAACAACAGTGCGTCACGGGCTTACAACAAAGTTACAGCACACATTGCCGAACTGGAGGCAAAAATCAATGCTTACGAAAAAAAGATGTGACGAGTTATTTGATTACCAAAATGGTGTTCTTTACAGAAAACAAAAAACACGCGGCGCGTTAATTGGTGAAATTGCTGGAAATCAACGCAAAGATGGATATTTTCATGTTCGTGTTGATGGCAGCAGACAGTTGTGGCACAGAATTATTTTTGTTATGCACTTTGGTTGGGAGCCTGAAACCGTTGATCACATTGATGGCAACCCAAGCAACAACAAAATAGAAAATTTGCGAGCCGCAACCAGATCGCAAAATCAACACAATCGTCGTCAAAACAAAAATTGTTCTTCTGGAATTAAGGGTATTTCTCTTGTTTCCAATGGTTTGTGGTGTGCGCGAATAAATGTAAAAAAACAAATTGTGTTTAAACAATTTTTTAATGATCTTGAGCTGGCTAAGTTTGCTATTGAGGAAGCAAGAAGCAAGTATCACGGCAATTTTGCCAAACACACTTAAGGAGAAACAAAATTGCTGACATGGCGAAAATTTCAGAGTGAGTTGCCCAATTACAGCGAAGCCGATTTATTGGCTTTGTTGCAAGAGGAACGCAGCCAACACAAACGCGTGTCTATGCTTGAACGCATACACCAGCGTTACAACACTTTGCGTGTTGCCCGTGAACGTGTAGAACTTTTAAAAATTGGGAAAAGGCCGTGAAATCTTCACAAGAAATGTATGACGCAGGGTATGCCATACCTCAGTATGACATTTCAACTGTAAAACGAACGTGGCGTTACAAAGACAAGATTTTTACCACGCCGCATGACGTACCCGTTGAAAAAATAATGTGGAACGAGCATTTAATGGAATTTTTAAAAATGGAGAAGAATGATGAACGCAGTACCCGCTAAATACTTTGCATTCCCACCCTACCGAGCCGAAGACCTTGGCGGCAAGATGGGTTGGTGGGGCGTAATGAACCGTAATGGCTTTAATTGCTTGACGTTTTCCGATAAGCCAGGGGCAGTGGTGACAAGTGAAGAATGGGCAAAACAGATTGCAGCCGAGTGGAATGAAAGCAAAGAATTTGTGTATCTGCCTGATTTGTATGTAGCGCCTGTTATTACACGGTTGACGGACGCGCAAATGGACAAATACATTCGCAGCCAGCGGTTTATAAATGGCCTTTGGGTGTCACCTATTGTGCTGCTTGGCGGTGGAAAAAGTGCTGCTGCAATTGATGCTTATGTTGAAACTTAGACCTTATTTTGCCAATTGAAAAAATTGATAACAAATGACCAACTTTCAAACATGGGAGCAAAGAAATTTAGCAAAGTTTGCCGCAGAAGCAAACAAGAAAGTGTTAGAGCAACAAGAAGAAATCAAGGCATTGCGCGACGATTTACGTGTAGCACTTGACGCATATCGAAAACTACTTACAAAAGAAGAAACCAAATGAACATAATTCGATTAACCCAAGCGCGTAGCCTGTTCCCAGGCCAGCGCGGGTATCAGCGCCAATGGGCGCGTAGCATCCGACTGCTTGGAGCCAAATGGCTGCTGGCTACACTAAGGGGGCGCGTATGACTGATACAAACACAGGCTGGCGCAAGCGTCAGATTGCCTTGGACAAGAAGGCTGAGAATGCGCGTGAACTGGGGCTTGACTATGAGCCTAACAAAACAGTAATTGAGATGGCGCGTGAGGCTGGGTTTAATCTTGAACAAGGTTTTTTGTTGCGCGTTACGGGCATTGATGAAGACCTTGAACGCTTTGCCGCCCTTGTCCGTGCTGATGAGCGTAACAAAACATGGACGTCAGATCGGTGGACGGACTACGAGCGCTGCATTGCAGCAGCCGAGCGTGAGCAATGTGCAAAGGTGTGTGAAGAACTTGATAAAGCCGACGATACTGTTTATCGTGAGCTATCAGACGGGGGCGTTTGCGCCGCCGCCATTCGAAACAGGGGACAAGCATGACTAAAGAACTGAAACGCTTTGAAAAATGGTGGGACGCTGGTGATGACATCCCCAATGACGGGCCGTATACACCTGATACGCCAATCCAATTTGCATGGGCTGGTTGGCAAGCGGCCTTGGCACAGCCAGTGCAGGAGCCTGTGGCATGGATGCGTCAAGATGGTCAACGGGTTACGACTGCCAGCGATAGACACAACTATCCTGATTACGAAACTCGTTATTCAATTCCTCTCTACACCCACCCACCACAGCCAGCACCTGTGCAGGAGCCACCAGCATGGTTTCCTGCTGTTGAAAATATTCTAAAGGTGTATGGTTTGCAAGCAATAGATTTTGTGGCTGACTTTAAAGAAGCGATGAAAGATGCAGAGCAATCACATTGCACATGGGTAGGGCTGACGGATGAGGAGCGGCAAGATATTGCACTTGAAGTTCCGATGGATGCTGTATGTATAACTGAAACCAAACTCAAGGAGAAGAACACATGAACACTGAAGACGACGAGTTCAATCGCATTGAAATGGAGCAACGTGTCCGTGCTAAACAAAAAGAAATGTTTGGCATTCCGTTTGTAACAGCAGAAGAACTGGAACAGCTTTTAAGGGAAGAAAATGAAGTCCAGACACCACGCGATACGTGATTTGCTGGCGGCATCCGAAGATGGCCTTACGGTAACCGAAATAGCCGAGCATTTTGGCGCAACTGCTGACACTATCTGTAAGACGCTAAAAACCGTTTGTGGCGTGTACATTGACCGTTGGGCAGGGCCAAGCCGAGGTCAGTACACGGCGGTCTACATGTGCGTAGAAACGCCTGAGAACGCTCCACATCCTTAGGCGTAGGGGCGAGTTCCAGTGCGGTCAATAATCAGTTTACTCTTGCGTGGTGCAGCACCAACCACGTTGGGTATGCTGATGTGGGTCCATCGGTCAAATTCTCGAATGATTTGGTCATAGGGCAAGTTGATAAGTGCTTTGACCACTTGGTCAGGCGTCATTCCAGGTACTCGGAAGTCTGCCGCGCAGCCCAACCGGTGTTGAGAGGTATCTTTGGAACCAACAGCATCGTTGACCGCTTTAGATCGGAAGGCAGAGTTGACAATGATGGGCTTTCCTCCAAGTACTGTTTTGACTTGCTCAAGAAAGTTTGCAAGACGCTGAAGGTTACTGATTTCATTTTGTGTTGGAGTATTGTCAAGCTGGCGGTGATCCGTGTACGTTAGTTCCGCAAGTGTGAAATGCGGCGACAAGTTCATGTCCGCGCAACGCCGTTAAGTTTTTCAATTGTTCGCAAGCCGCCAATACCAAGCATACCCATTAACACAGGTGTCATTTCAGACAGATCAGCAGGGGCCAAATTCAAAGGATGTTCAAAATACGCCGCGGCAAATAAAGCAATTTTTAATCCAATCCAGTTCCAAGCGCAAGCCGCGCCGCATACCCAACCAATAAAGGGACGCCAACCGGACACAAACACGCTGGCGCTTGCCGCCTCAACCTTGTTGATTTCTAATTGCCCAGCCATAGCAGCCAGTTCGCCTGACTGCTGAAGTTTGACAAGTTCTAGTTTGGCCGTTGCCGCCTGCACAGGATCAGGCCACACCCGATCAATGACTTTACCGCCGATGTCAAGCAATGCTGATACGGGGTCAAGGCTCACTTATCAACCTTTGCATCTAGTTTGTCAAATATTTTGCCAAGCATTTCTTTGATGTCATCAATGTCTCGGCGGTAATCGTCCTTGGATACGTAGGTGCTGGGCATCGCCCTGACGTCCGTGTCAAGGCGCTCAATGGCTTTGGTAATGTTGTTCAACACCCAGCCTCCAAGGAAAGCAACCAGACCGAGAGCAACGTTGATGATTTGTTGGGTATCCATTATTTTGCCAATTAGTTAAAACTTAATTATGCACTATTTTGCCAATGCGTTTTGGTTTTGTTGAACGGGGGCTAATTGGTTAGTAGGTATGTCTGAAGCAAAACTAAAACCTGCTGCACCAGCGCGGCCACCAAGTGAACTGGAATAAGCTGTAATGCCTTGCAATAACAATCTACGAGCCATACCTAATTTTTCACTGTCAGGCACACGTTTAGCTTCTATAGCAGCCAATTGTTGGGCTATTGAATTAGCCTCATCTTTACCTAACATGCCAAATTTTTCTAACGCAGGGCGCATATTTTCGTTAAACTTTTGCGTAACGCCTTTGCTACTGCCTAATTCAGATGCAACTTGGCGCACAGCATCAAACACTGCTTTTTTTGCTTCAGGCGAGCGTTCTATAATAGGCGCAATTGCAGCCCATTTTTCCATGTTGCCGCCCTCTATGGCGTCCCTGACATTTTTTAATGGGCCAAATGTAGAATTCCAAATGTTATCCGCTGCTTTAGCGGCTTCTTTTGTAATTAAACCCGCCTCAGTTTTTGCCGCTGTTGCTTGTAAATTGCCTGCTTTTAATTGTTGAGCAGCGTTAGCTTGCGCGGTTTTAAGTATGTCCGCATTGGCGGTACTTAATTGTTTAATGCCACCACCAAGGTTAGCCACAGTACGTTCGCCACTTTCTAGCGTAGTGCGATATTTAATAACGGCATCTCTAACTTCAGGGACCGCGCTCAAAAACTCGCGGTTAGCGGTCATCCAGTTTCCAACTTGCTTAGATGTTTCTTTGGGTGCTAATTGATTAGCAGCGTATTGTTGCGCCGCCTTAAGCGCCAATTCTTTGCTGCCTACCATCTCTATAAGCGCGTTATAGTTTTTGGGGGTAGAAAAGAAATAGTCAGGCAATTTGGATGGATCGCTAGCAAATTGCGTCAACGCGCCCTTATCTAAACCAGTCAACTTAGTGCCAGCTTTTGATCCAAAGACTTCTAAGCCTGGGCGTGAATCAGCATACTGGGTAAGCAACTGTGTTTGTGGTTCACCGGCAAAGTCTTTTTGAATTTGCGACAACAAACCGTAGTATTTTTTTTGCGCTGTTTGACCAATAGCTTTATAGCCTTCATCGGCCTGACCACGAAAAGCCTCGCCAAGCATACGCCTAGCATCGTCTATAGCTTGAAAACTAGGACCAACAGCCGCAGCGCCTGGTGTTTCGCTGTAAACCATTTGACCTGACGCAGGGTCAAAAGTAAAGTTTGGAGTAGCTTCGCCACCAGCACTGGTTTTTATTTGGTCAAGTATTTTTTGATACGCCGCCGCTACATCTTTAGAATGTACACCTGGTTTTAATTCGCGTTCTAGGCTTGCAACAATTGATTTATAAGACGGCAGCGTTGTAACTGACTCACCTTTAGATTCGCGGCCAGATACAATTTCATTTACTTTAGTTTCTGTAGCTTGGTATTGTTTAGCGGCGGCTGTTCTTAACTCACCTTCACGCGCTGCGGCAGCAGTTTGCAAATCTTGGCCAATTACATGCAAAGGTTTGTTTTCGCCTACTGTTTCAACAGTATTTCTTGCTTTGTTTATTACATCCGTTTTTAGGTTAGTAAGGTAAGTAATAGCATCAGCGCGAGGTTGGCGGCGTTGGCCTACTGAACCTAATTCAGCATCCGCAGCTTGTTTGGCGGCTATCATTGCTTGATTAGCAGAATCATGCAACGCAGCCGCTTTAGCCGCAGCAGCAGCGCGTGTTGCCGCCGCGCCTTTTTCCATTTCCATGCCAAGTATTAACATGGCTTTATCAGGGTCTTGCTCGCCCATCAACTTAGCGGCTAAACTTTCTACGTATTTTTTTTCTGCCGTACTCAAACTGCCTTTTGAATTGGTCAAATTAGCCATAAGGTCTTTGGCAAAATTTATTCCAGAAGTGGCAACTTTTCCCGATATCATTAGTTTGGCGGTGTTTAACGCCAATGGGACAAATTCAGGGGTTATAGCGCCACCAACCAAACGTGCGGTTTCAGCAGTAACTGGGCCTGCACCCATTTGCTCTGCAACTTGACCAGAAGTTTCGCCCATAAGGCCGCTAAAACCACCAGTAACAGCACGGGTTGCAGGCCCAACTTGTTTAGTCATTTGGCCCATAACATTAAGAGCGCCGCTTATAGGCCTTAACGCCGGTACAGCTTGTGCAAGTGTTGAAGCGCTTTGCAAAATTTGTGGGCCAAAGTAACCCATCACACCGCCTAAAGCACCAGCGCCGCCAATAGCTTCAAGGCTTTCTGTGCCGGTTGTTTTACGTGCGCCGCCATATTTTTGTGTGGCTAATGGGTTACCCATAGCCGCCCCACCAGGGGTTGACTCCCACAACGCTTGTAACTCAGTTTGGGACGTTGGCGTTGAGTCCCACAATTTTTGCAGGTCTTCAGCCATTACTTTATCTCCTCAACAGTTCCATCGGCTTTTTTACCTAACGTGCGCCCGTTAACCACTTTAGTTTCTACGTATTGGCTAGACGGCGATAACCCTTGCACAGCTGCTGGCGTTAAATACCGCGATTTAAAATCAGTGCGACCAGTGCCTGCACTATATTGTTTCTCTAGCCCGTTAAGTTGTCCTCCAATTAACTCTTTATAGTTAGCAACTATACCTTTAAGTTGTTCGGGAGAAGAGGCTGCCAAAATTGTTTTCTTAAGTGCCACACGATCAGCCAACGCGCCAGTGCCTGGCACAACAGACGCAACAATTTCGTCGGCCAAAATTTCTTTGACCGCATTAAAATTACCAGGCGCGGGTTTGCCAGTTTGTGTTTGAATATATTGAGACACGGCGTTGATAGCGCGTACATCGCCCGATTGCAACGCATCGGCAGCTTTTTCAAGCGTATTAAAGTGATCCATTACAACGTTAAGCGAACGTACTTTATTTCCTTGTATGCCTTGGTTAAACGCTTTTACTGCTGACGTTTGTAAACCGTAATCGCTGGCTTTAAAGTCAGGTTTCATTGCAATAACTTCATTCATTATGCGAGTTGAATTTGGACCTGTAAGCGGCGGTAAGTTACCTTCAGCAATGTTCTTTGCCGTTGCCCTGTCAGCCAATGTTAAGACTTGTTTACCTTGGATGTTACCTTGCGCTTTAGCTTTTGATGCGGCCAATACTTGATCTTCGCTAAGGCTAGACAAATTTAGTGTTGGGTTGGCTTTAATTGCCGCAACGTACATTTTGGCGTTAGAAGCATTTAATTTATTAACAGGTATTTGGCCTGACTCTACGGGGCCACCAGGACCAAACAAAAGCGCAGAATCTGTGTCACTTAACCCTAACATAGCGCGAGCAGTTCCAGTAGGCGATTGGTTTAACGCAAATTGACCTTGAGGCCCACCACCCGCACCGGCAAGGCGGGTAACAATTTGATTGCCGTTTGCATCAACGCCGACCACATTTTGCATAGCAAGGCCGGGATGCAAGTTTCTTATGTCTCGTTGCAATTGAGCAATAACTGCTGGCGGCGCTTTATTAGCTATAGCAATTTGCAACTCGCGCTGCATTTTCATTGATTGAGATTCACCAGCCGCAAGTGCTTGGTCATACGCTTGAATGCGAGAATCAGTTGGTGGCACACCACTTTCTATTAACGCAGCGCGTTCTTGTAAAAGTTTACTTGTAGGAGACGGAGTAGCAGCAACCGGTGCAATTACTGCGCCTGCGCCGCCAGGGGCCAATGGGTTTTTATTGATTACATTACTACCAGCAACCATGAGTTCAGGCAAGAAAACTGTTAACAAGTCTTTGCCCTTAAGCGTTGATTTGGCGTCTTGCAACGCCGAGGCTTTCAATGCAACGGGGTCATCTGGCAACTTGGACACCATAGTGTCGCGCATAGTTTGAGGCATCAAACCATTTGACACAAGATTGTCAAATGTGGCAATCACTTTGTCTTTGGTCAAATCAGGATCGCTGGACAACGCGCCCATTTCCTGTTTGTAAATTTCATGGCGTTTTGAGGCCACGTTAAAAGATTCTTGTTCGGCTTTACGTTGGTCAGCACGGTATTTTAAAATTTCACCTGCTTGAGCGCGTCCTGGTGCGCCCATACCGTACAACTCTCTGAGGTGTGTGTCGTTTGACATTGGGTCAAATTGACCACCTGAGTATTTGGTATTTAAAGCGTTTTGCTGTTCGTTCTGCATTCGAGCAGCGTCAATTTGGTATTTAGACAACGCGTTTTGATTTTGGGCGTGTTGAAGCTGTTGTTCGGCCAATAAGTTAGCCTGCGCTTCCTGTTGCCCACGGCCATACGCGCCTGCAATCTGAGCTGGCGCGTTTGTGTTTAAAAGACCAAAATCTAAAGCCATATTCAATCCTTAAAACTGTTGCTGGCTAGGATCGTAATAACCACCAGTATTTTGAACAGGTCCAATATTACCGCCATACAAGCTGTTAAAACTAACCGGACTTCTACCATAGGCAGTCAAAGCGCCAGTCAAGCCAGAAGTCATGGCATTGGACCCTACCATGCCTGCATTGCCTGCATAACCTGCTTGAGTCATTAAAGCGTTGCCCACGTTAGTAGCGTAATTTTGACCGGATTGAGCATTGGCAGTGTTTGCGCCAGTGCCAAAGCCAGCAAGCGTCATGTAAGGCGAAAGCGTAGCTTGTCGTTCAGTTTGGTAACGGTTAAACGCATTCTGGTATTCCTGCGACCCCAGATCCTGACCAAACCGTTGAGCAGCCATTAACGAGTTACCAGAAATACCGCCCCCTCGACCAGCAGCCATGCGATCTAATTGTTTTTGGCCTTCTTTTAACCGAAATGCATACCCAGGGTCTTGTGTAAACTGGTCCATGCCAAACTTTTGATAGTCTGCCATGCCTTGCAGTTTGCCAAGTGCGTTTACACCGGCTTCTCGAAAAGGCGTTTGGTCGGCACGATTTTGCTCATATATTTGCCGCTGAAGTTGCGTGGCTTGATCTGTGGCTCTTTGAGCGCCAGCCGCAGCACTACTGGCCGCGTTTGACTGGTCAAGAGAGCCGCCAATAGCGCCGCCAATAGACGCGCCCACAGGTCCACCAAAAAACGCTCCTGCTGCTGTTCCTAAAAGTCCTAAAAAGCTCATGTTTTTCTCCTTAAATCAACCTTCAGTCAGGTGCGAGGTTTTCATGTCATACAAGAACATGGTTTTTGCCACTGTTGTTGTAGTGATCACTTGGAACACCAAAGACATACCCGCTGACGACAACGGAATATTAGTCGTAATTTTGACAGGTGTTTCAAACTGGTTGTTTGGCGCTTCATACACGCCAAAAACTGCGCAGCGCGGGTTGGCCATTAATTGAATTTTCATCTGACGAATAGCGCCAGCAGCAGCGTCATAAACAGAATTAACCGCTGTTTGTACCCCAGCGCTTCGGCAAATAAAACGAAGTTTGCTTGACGCCGCAGGGTTGTACTCAATGTACACACCGTTGGTTGGGGGATTGGTTGTGCTGTCCATAAATCCCCAACGGCAGATGACATCGGCAGCGTCAATCGCGGCGGCGGTGAAATACACCATTGGGTGAAGTTCAGGAATCAAGCCGCTGTAACCAGCTACCGAAGAACTCATGATTGCTACGGAATCACTGGCCGCAGCTGATGTCACCATGTTGATGGCGCTGCCTGTTTGGTTAGCGTTGGTAATAGTCCCCGTTCCAACACGGCTTGATTTCCAATTGCTGCTAAATGTTTGCAAAACTTCATTGGTGGAATCCCAACGAATAAAGTCCATGCTGTCAGTTTGGAATGTATTGCGCGACCCATTCAAAGATTGCTGTCCCCATACGGTTCCAGTTGAGCCGTTGATAGATACTTCATTGGCCGCAGCGCCATATACAAACAAGTTAGGATTGCGCAGCGTAGTGCTGCCCAAATCTAGTTCGTTAAGATTCAAAAATCTAGTTGCAATTGTGCAACCAGGTCCATCAAATCGCAAACCATTCAATGCGGCCACATCCATAAACGTGCCGCCGTCAACAATGGCCACCGTTGAATCAGTAGCGCCATACCAGATACTTGGCGCAGTAATGTCACCGTTGCCAATGTTTAAACGAGTCCATGAGAAGTTATCCCCACGGTTACCCATGTAAAGGCCCGTGCCTTTGTCGGTAAAAATGTTGGTGTTATAGAACGCGCAAAGCGTTACGCCAGCAACAGTTTGCCCACCGGATATGTCGCCGTCTACGTGGATGCCAACTGCAGTGTTTGTGCCTGTGCCGTAAGCATAGGTTTGAATATCCATATTATCAAACGTATGCAAACCAGTTGGGTAGGGCACGCCAGGCGAATTGGTAATTTGCAACAGTTTTTGCGTGCCTTGATAAATACCAAGGTTGGCAAAATCACTGTGAACGCAGTCAATAATTTTTAAACAAACAGTTGCTATCTGATTGCCATCGATAGTCATGTCTTTAATGCCGCCGCCGTTAAACGGACTGCCGCCATTTGTACCAAAAATAATCATGGGACTTGAGCCACCAGCCCACGACAAAGCGGTAGGTGTGGGTCCAACAGGATAACCACCAGCGCCAGCACCAGCACCTTGCAAAAAGATTGGCTGGGTAACGTTTAGCGTGGACGTTATTTTGTATGTACCGGCGGGGAAATAAAGGCTGCCATAAATGCCACTAGAGCCAACAACATTGATTGCGTTTTGAATGGCTGCGGTGTCGTCAGTGGTTCCGTTGCCGGTTGCACCAAAGTCAAACACGCTGACCATTTCTTGCAGTTTTTGATGTACTGTGCGTCCAACAGCATTTGCCAAAACACCGGCAGCGTTTGACTGCCTAAAGCCCACCAAGGCATCACCTTTACCAGCGTCTGTAGTATTGGCCAGATCAGCGGCAAATGCGGCCAGTTGCGCGGTTACGTAAACTTTTAAATTTTCGATGTTGGTAATGTTGTCAACTGTCCAGATCAAAGTGTCAGTGGACGTCTTAAGAACAAACTTGTACGCAGCAGAAGTCAGCCAAACATTGGCCTCACCGCGAGTGTCTAAAATAATTGGGTTGGTGTTGGCCGCTGTACCAGTTGAATCATAGTAAGTTGTCAACGGCGTAGTTGTGCCTGCCGCGTAGGTGTACAATTTACCGCCAACCAAAATATTGCCATCGGTGCCAAAAAACTGAAGTTTGGGTGCGGGTGAAAGGGAAACAGATGGCATTTGAATATCTCCAATTAAGTCACTTCGCGCCCAGAAACGCGAATGTTGATTGCGCTGGCAGTGCCTGCAATTGTACTGATAAAGTCACCTGAGCCTAACACTTGACCAACAAGTTCAGGAAACGTGTAAACCTCAGAGGCTTGAAGCGTTTTGGTTTTGGTAATCAAGTTGGTGTTGCCAGCCGATCCAGCCGATGTGACTAAGTTCACGCTGATCGTAGCCGCCGTGGCGCTGATGTTAGTAGCCGTAAACTTGTCAATGATCGCGGTAACGCCAGTCGCTGTGTACTGGGTTGTTTGGGCGTTTTCGGCAAATTTAGCCGGTACGAGGACTTTAACGGTGACTGTCATTTTTGCTCCAATGCCGCAATACGGGCTGTAAGTGAATCAATGGTATCAAGTGCTTTCTGCAAAGACATGACAGCCACAGCTAAAACAGAACGGTCGTAGTAGCCCCAAGGCTTTCCTTCTTCGGGTTTTGGAGCAGCTTCAGGGCCAATCGCAGCATTGACGTTCTGGGCGTAAAAGCCTAACTGGCGTTCTTCGCCAAAAATTTCTTTCTTCTCGTCATTGTAGTACCAATAGCCAGGCTGCAACTTTTTAAGCATGGCATCAGGATCAGCCGGAATGCCATCTTTGATTTTCCATGTTTCATCGGACACGGACGAAATAACACCGGCTGCTGAAAATGTTGCTGCGCCAGCACCATACGCGCTCATGGTCACAATACCGGTAGACGCAACCCGCACTCGCTCTGCGCCCCCTGCGTAAAGAGAGCCATACCCAGACGTATAGAGATACCAATTGCCGCCACTTATAGAGCCAACAGTTGCTACGTTTGAGCCATTATTATCGGATAATTGAATGTAATTATTTGCATTATTGCCAAAAAAGTTTGCTATTACACTTGCGCCTGAACTAACATGTAATTTAGCTGTAGGCGTAGCCCCAACGCCCAAATTTGTTCCGTCAAAAGTCAGTACAGAGCCAGTAGCTAACGCGCTTGTAGATGACGCATAAACTACGCCATTGGCGGTAAAAGATGTCAAGCCTGTGCCGCCCGATGTTGTGGGCAGCGCCGTACCAGACAAACCGATTGCCAATGTGCCTGATGTAGTGATCGGGCTACCAGTAATAGACAAAAATGAAGGGACAGAAGCTGCCACGCTAGTGACCGTTCCAACATAATCTGTGCCCCAAGCTGGCGTTCCCGATACAACACGCAAAACTTGGCCTGTGCTACCAATACCCAATTTAGACCAGGTATTAGCCGCTGATCCATACAACAAATCACCTGTGGTAACTGTAGTTTGTCCAGTGCCACCGTAGGCGTAAGTGATCGTGCCCACATCGCCAGACCCAAGTAAACTTGTTCCATTGACGGTTTTGATGTTTGTACCGCTGACCAGCGCGGCTTGCTTACCGTTAAACGTATTCCAGTCAGTTGAGGTTAAATACCCGTTGACTGACGTAGTAGCCGCTGCCATGCTGATAGCTGGCGTAGCGCCGCCTGACGAAACAACTGGGGCGGTTCCAGTCACTGATGTGACAGTGCCAGAACCTTTGCTGTTAAACGTGGTCCAATCAGCAGCGCTTAATGCGCCTCTATTGCTGGCCGAAGCCGTAGGTACGTTAAGTGTAATAACCGGCGTTGTTGTTCCGGTTGCAACTGACGAACTAAGATCAGTGCCCGTAGTGCCTAAAGTAAGGGCAGCAACACTGGTAACTGTTCCAGAACCTTTGCCATTAAAAGTGTTCCAATCAGTCGATGTCAGATAGCCGCTGACTGATGTAGTTGCAGCGGCCATAGATATGGCTGGAGTAGCGCCGCCAGATGAAACAACTGGTGATGTACCTGTTACCGATGTGACTGTGCCAGAACCTTTATTGTTAAAAGTATTCCAGTCGGTTGAAGTCAAATATCCGTTTACTGATGTAGTTGCCGCAGGCATACTGATGGCGGGGGTTGTACCCCCCGATGACACTACAGGTGACGTACCGCTAATCGATGTAACGTAAGACAATGATGGAATATCAGCCGCCACCAAAGCCCTAAACACAGGCACAGCCGCCGCGCCCGATGTAGGACCAGCCAAAACATAATTTGCGGTCTTGGCTGCGTAAGGGTTAACCGTATCACCATAAGCCGCATTAATACTAAGGTTTGGTGTAAAGCCACCAGAAGACGCAATCGGCGCGGTAGCCGTCACCGAAGTAATTGTGCCGCCGGAACCAGTGGCACTCAAAACGCCAGCTACAAAACTGACGCCTGATCCAGTTGAAACGTTACTAAAACCACCAGAGCCGTTGCCGTACAGAATAGAAACACCGCTGGTCGCCGGTGCTTTATTGTTAAATGTATTCCAGTCGGTCGATGTCAGATAACCATCAGTCGATGTGTTAGCCGCAGCCATGCTTATATTAGGAGAAATGCCGCCAGTTGACACCACAGGCGCTGTGCCTGTCACTTCTATTACTGTTCCTTGGGTTGGCGTTGGCAAAAGATTGAGCGCGTCAAGTTGCTTTTGCATTTCGGCTATTTGCGACAACAATCCAGTCGCATAGTTAACCAAACCAGCCGCTTCAATCTGTTTGGTCAGTTCAGCGCTCAAGTCAACAGGCAACGGCTGCGTTTCAACGTTTTGCGCCAGTGCCTGCAAAGCCGCATCGTAAGATGAAATTAAAGACTCAGGACTTGGGCCAAGATCACCGTCATACACCAATGTGGCCGCATTCACCAACGACACAAAAAACATGTACCAAGCGCGGTCAATTAACCCCGTACGAGGATCAATCAGCGGCACCCGAGGTGGCGTGACTGGCGTTGGTGTAGCGTTAGGGCTAGGCATTGGTTGGACTTAAAACAAGTTCAGCGCCCATGATCGCAATCTTAATTGGATCAGTGCCCGACACTTCGTAAACACGGTCCCGCAACTTAACGGTCATGCCCAACCTGCGCCAGATCGTGCGATAGAAATATTGACCAACAGCGCCCATGCCTTTCCAATGCTCATTGGACCATGTATGGCCGCCATCATCAGACCAACGCAACATAACGTTTGGCTGTGGGTTTATGTTTTCGCCCGTTTGGGTGATTATGTAAACGTCAGATTCGGTCAACAAAAATGCGCCTGCTTCCGAGATTAAAAACGTATCGTTGCTACCCGTAACATCAACTTCCACTGCTGGTAAATACGCGCCAGTTTGGGCGTCAAGTTGGAGACTGTGCTGGGCAGTACGATGCAGGTTGTTTGTTCCTTGGGGCAACGCACGCCAAGACCGCAACCATTTTTGAATGCTGCCGTTGTCGGTGTAGTTGTCCAAGTCAAACGCATAGATGTTGCCGTTTTGAAAGTCGCCAACAACAATTTTGTTTTGAAACGCCATCTGACAATTTGATTGATGGCGAGTAAATTGACCATCAACAAAACCGGCACGCTCATGCCATGCTTGGGTTGCGGCATCGTAGACCCAAGTAGTATTGGCGCTTGGAAAAATCAGCACATAAAAGCTGTGGCCATCTTGCTGGTACGTGTAGCCAATAGCATCCGACATATCAGCGTATTGTTGAATCTGCCATTCCACTGCATG